>Ga0164241_10000639_pt1 | contig 57478 bp, 46 predicted proteins | sample OricomyardsoilBY_FD_108780 | JGI IMG/M metagenome (GOLD analysis project Ga0164241, IMG submission 108780) | Backyard soil microbial communities from Emeryville, California, USA - Original compost - Back yard soil (BY) | ecosystem: Environmental > Terrestrial > Soil > Unclassified | place: USA... | reverse complement strand
TCCCGATCGTCGAGCCGCTCGGAGGCGCGGTGTTCTGCGACCTCGGGGACGTCGCGGCGCAGATACTCGTCCTCCGCCTGAACTACCCGCATATGTCTTGCGGACTCGGTATTCGCTACGACACGCCCATCGGCCCCATTCGACTCGACCTCGGTGCACGCATCCCTGGCGCCCAGTACCCCAGCGACGCCGACCGCGTCGAGGAGGGTGATCCCGGAACGATCTTCGGCGCCCCGCTCGCCATAGCCTTCGGGCTCGGGGAGGCGTTCTGATGCGTCTTCACCGATCCGAAGCCCGCAAGCAAGCCGCCCCCGCACGCAGGCGTGTGTGGAATGCGCTGGGGCTGGCCTCGAAGATCGTCGCGCTCATCGTGCTGTTCGTTTCGGCCACCGTGGGCGGCCTCGTCCTGCACATGGGCATGCGCGCGCCACGAATCTTCGTCGTCGCGCAGGTCAATCAGACCCTCGCCGACAGCTTCAAGGGTCGGGTGATCTTGCACCGCCTCGGGTCGGCGAGCCTCATGCGGCTCGGCGGGATCGACGCCGACATCCACGATCCCCAGGGCGAGCGGGTCGCAGCGCTCCGCGGCGCGAGCGTCGATGTCGGAACCTTCGCGCTTCTTCGCTCGCTCGTGAGCGGCGACCGACTGAGGATTCCGATTCAGGCGCTCGACGTGGACTCGGCGGAGATCGTCCTCGAACAGAATGAAGCGGGCCAGCTCGGCATTGCGCGAGCATTCGAGCCCAAGGATCCGCCCAACGTAGATGAGCCATCCCGACCGACCGAGGTCGCCATCGATCGCATTCGGATCGACCACATCTGGGTCCACGGCCACCTCGAAGGCGTCCCGTGGCTCGACGCAGATCTCGACGAGATCGAGGGGAGCTTTCAATCTCGGGACGATGCCGTGGTCGTCGCGGTCGACCACCTCTCGGTCTACGGGCGGGGCATCGAAGGAAAGAACCCGCGCGGCGGGCTCGAGGGTCGCGTGATGTTGCCGAGCGCTCCGGACGCAGAAATCGAAGCGGCGGGTCACTTCGATGGCTTCATCGGCGCAGTGCCGCTCGTCTTGGATGGGGAGCTGAGCCATGGCGAGCGCATCGACGCCGTCGCGGATGTTCGAGAGACCCCAGCGTCGGCGATCGATGCGCTCGAGCCGTCGATTCTCTCGGTCGGCGCCCCGGTCCGCGCGCACGTCGAGGCGCACGGCGTGCTCTCGAACCTGGTCGTCTCTCTCGCGGCGCACGTCGGCTCAGGCCAAATGAAGCTCGATGGCACGGCCCACGTCGAGACGGGCGTGGACGCGACGTACGGGGGAGACGGGCGCCTCGAGATCGAGGCGCTCGACCTTTCCCAGCTCGACCCGAGTTTGCCAGTCTCGACCTTCACCGCGACGCTCGACGCTCGCGCGAAGTCCACGCCGGGCGGGCACGTGGCCGGTACGTTCGAGTGGACGCAGTTCAAGAGCGACGTCGCGAGCCAAACGGTGCCTCCGGCTCGAATCGAAGGAGCATTCACCGAAAAGAGCGTGCGCGGCGACGCGCACATCGACGAGCCCGGAGCGCCGACGACCGTGCACTTCGACCTGCGTCCGAAAGACGAACGCGGCACGAAGCCGGACTTCTTGTCCTTCGATGTCGCCACGGAAGTGGCACGTCTCGACCGCGTATCGCGGGCCGGCCGCGTGGGAACCGGGCAGTTGGCAATCCACGCTTCGGGCACGGCGGATCTCGGAGCCCAGACAGTCGACGCACGGGCTGTGGTCGATGGTACGGGCGTCGAAGTGTCGGGTGTCTGCGTGTCCGCGCTCCACGCTATGGCGCACGCGCACGGACCCTTCGAGCGACCGGCGTTGTCGGCGGACCTCCGCGCGGCGCCGCTCACCTTCCGCGGCCGGCGGTTCGAAGACGTCGCCGTACGCGTGCACGGCGGGCTCGAAGCGCTCGACGTCGCCGCGCATCTGACAGGGAGCGAGAACGCTCCGACCATTGCGGCGACCGCGCACGTGAACCTGGTAGACGGCGTCGGGGTGCGCGGCGCGCACGTCACCGTGAACCATCACGATGTCGACGCGACGATCGACGTCGCTTCCGTCACGGTACGCGGCGGCGAAGTCGACGTCCGCGGCGTGGCGGTTGATGGGCTCGGAGGAGCCATCCGTGCGTCGGCTACCGTCTCGCCGGGGGGAAGGATCACGGCCCTCGCGGACGCGTCGCGGATCGACGTCTCGAAGATTGCGCACCTCGCTGGCGTGTCCGAGCCGGTGCGTGGCTTGGTGAACGTGCACGTCGACGTCGCGACGAACCCGAGCGGCGCCCAGGGCGAGCTGTGGCTGAGCGCAACGGGGTTCTCCGGCTTCGGGCTCGAGGGCGACGCGTCGATTCGCGGCGAAATTCACAAGAGAAAAGTAGACGCGACGATCGAGGCGCAGCGGCTTCGCATCGCAGACCTCGAGGGAATCGGCGGAACCGTCACGGTGTCGGTCGACGGCGACTCCAACGCGACTTCGATTGTCGGAACGGTGACCGATCCAACGGGGACGCTCGCGACCCTCGACGTGTCTGGGACGCCTCCGGTTCGAAAGATCCTTGCCGCACCGGAGCGCACGCTCGCGCTCGTCGAGCAGGCGCCGATCACGGCGCACCTCCACGTGCCAGAGAGAGCGCTCGGAAAGTTTCCGAAGATGAGCGACCGCCTACCGATCGAGGGGAGCGCCAGCGCGGACGCGCGCTTGGAGGGCACGCTGATCGAGCCCACCTTGCACGTCGACGCGCAGGTAGCCGGACTCCAGCCACGCGACGGCTCACCCTGCGCGCGATCGATCGATGTGACCGCGGCGGTCGACTACGACGGACGCAAGGCCACTGCGGCGTTCGGCGTCCACGCGGCCGATGCGCAGGTGGTCGACGCGAGCCTCGTGTTGCGAGCGCCCGTCGCGGCGTTGCTCCGTGGGGACTCGAAGCTCGATTGGAGTGCGCAATTGGAAGCGAAGCTTCATGGGCTTCCCCTCGACGCGATCGCCCCGTTCATCCATCAGCCGATCGTCGGGACTGTCGACGGCGAGGTGAAGCTCGAGGGTTTGCATGAAGACGCGCGCCTCGACGCGCGTCTCCAGCTCTCGAAGGTCGTGATTGGTGACGCGGCGCTGCCCCACGGCGAGGTGCAGGCGAAGATCGGAGGCGGAAAATTCGACAGCGCGGTCCGCCTCGAGCAGTCGGACGGTAACGCCGAGGTCCTCGCGCGCGGCACGATGGCGTGGGGGAAAGAGGTGACTCCGAGCCTGGACTTCAAGGACGCCATCGATCTCACACTGAATGCGAAGAACTTCCGCGCCGACTTCTTGCGACCTCTCACCGACGGCGTGGTGACCGAGCTCGACGGACGCATCGACAGCCACGCAAAGCTCCACGTCGAGCCGGGCGGCAAGACAGGGCAGGCCGACGGTGCCATCGCGGTTCGCGACGGTACGTTCAACGCGGCGCAGCTCGGGCAGCGATTCCACAACATTCAGGGCAAAATCGTCATGCAGCCCTGGGGAACGGTGCGTCTTCAGGGGTTCTCGGCAGAGGGACGGACTGGAAAGGTCGCCGCCGAAGCGTCGGCGGTCATCGACGGCTTGAACTTGAAGACGGCGAAGGCGACGATCGACATCGAAGAGGGCGCGAGTCTCCCGGTCGTCGTCGAGGGCGTGCCGATGGGCCGGATACACGGGCATGTCGACGTCGACGCGAAGATGTCGAGCTCGGCGAAGCGTCTCGACGTCACCGTGAATGTGCCTGTCCTGGGAATGGACCTTCCGGCGACGAGTCAGCATTCGCCACAGTCTCTCGACCCCAACGAGGATGTGCGCATCGGCGTCGGACAGGGCGATTCGTTCCGCCTCGTGGCTCTCGAAGAGCAGCCACCAGAGAAGGTTACCGAGCCCGACGGTGCATCGACGAAGGTCGTCGTCACGGTGAAGCTCAAGAAGGCGCGGATCCGGCGTGACACCACGCTAGATGTGACGCTTCGGGGGAAGATCGTCCTCGAGTTGGCCGAGAAGACGGAAGTCAGCGGCGAAATTCACCTGGTTTCTGGCAAGCTCGATGTCGAGGGCAAGATGTTCGAGATCGATCGCGGCATCGTGAGCTTCGTGGGCGATGACCCGTCGAACCCCGAAATCCAAGCGACTGCCTTTTGGGACGCGCCCGACGGTATCCGCGTCTACGCCGACTACACCGGCGTGGCGGCCAAAGGAAACCTCGCGCTGCGATCGGAGCCGTCGCTGAGCCAGGAAGAGATCCTCTCGCTGGTGCTCTACGGGTCGACCGATGGCGGGTTCGGCGCGTCGGCCCAGCCAGGGCAAGAGGACGACGCCGCCGTGAAGGGAGCCGGCGTCGCTGGTGGCCCGATCACCCAAAGCATGAACCGAGCGATCAAGGGCGTGACCAGCGCCGACATTTCGACCCGCATCGACAGCTCCGACGCGAACAATCCCAAGCCGGAGGTCGCGATCCAGCTCACACAATCCGTGTCCGCGAGACTCGGATACAAGCTCGGAAACGCTGCCCCCGGCGACGCGCCTGATCGGGCGACGTTGACCGTCGACTGGCACTTCCTGAGGAACTGGACGTTGAGCGCCGAGGTCGGAGATCAGGGGAGCACGTCACTCGATGCGCTGTGGCGTCATCGGTATTGAGCCTGTGACAGCTCCACGCACGAGCCCTGCGTGCGAGTCGATGCTCGTCAGCGATCTCGAGGAATGAAACCGGCCTGAATACGGCCCCGCGGGTCGGAACCTCTCCTCGGGTTTTCTGCGCCCTCGTCCAAACACGTCGCGCGTTCCCGTAGCGGAGTTTTCCAGCTGTCTCGAGCGCTCCTGCCGGGGCGCCTCGCCGGCCCTCGGGTTTCAGCGTGGTCGGGGATGGCGCAGCGCGCGACGCGTAAGCTTCCACCACACTGTGGAGGCACGAATGAGCTCTCGAACGATCGACGGCGTGAAGGTTGGGGCAATTGTCGGAGGGATCATCGCAGTCGCCGTCTGTGCGCGAGAGGTGGCGATGTCGGCGATGTACTCTGCCTTCAGCACCGAGGGCCTGAGCGGCGACGCCCTGACAGAGACGATTCACCGGGACGGTCTGGTGCGCGGCGCGATCACGGGGCTCATCGCGGCCGCGCTCGTGATGGCGCTCGTCGTCTCTCCGTGGTGGCCGCCGCAGAAAAACGATCGCGCGATCGCAGGCGCCATCGCCGCGGTCGCGTTCCTAAACGCGATGTTCTTCGTCAGCGGGCTCTCGCTCATCGTCGCCGCGCTCGCGCTCGGCGGGCTCTTCTCTCTCGGGACCTCGCGGCTCTTGCCGTACGAAGCAACTGTGGGCGATCGACTCGGTGTCTCGCTCGGGGCCATCGCCGCGATGGCAGTCTGCACCTTCGTTCCGGCGTTCCTGATTGGTCGGGGCGCGGTCGGCGGTGCGGCGGCCGCGTTCATTGGGACACTCATCGCAGCGCGGCCGATGCTCTGGGTGCTTCTTCGAAAGAACGCGACCGCTTCGGGGGGCGCGGCGCCGGTGGGCGGCTTCGTGTCACCCCCGCGTGGCTGGGGCTGGGGACGACTTCATGCTCGAGAGCAGCGCATCAAGGGCTTTGGCTACTTCTATGTCGACCCTGTGGGTGGACCGTCCTTCCATGTACTCGCCGACGCGGCGGCACCGCTCGATCCGGCGGCGCTGCACGCGGCCCACTATCGAGGCACCCACACCGTGCGGCTCAATGGATTCGAGACACTATATCTGACGGGCCATGGGGACGAGGCGAAGTTTGCCGAGTTCGAGCAGGGTGGCGTGCTCGGGACCGTGTTCCTGCCGATGACGCCGGCCGAGCTCGCCGCCGTGCGACTGCCCGCGATGCCTCCTTGGGCACACGTCTACGCAGGGCAGCCCACTGCCGCCGCGGCGGCGTGACCGTCTCGTCGCGTACGTGCTTCGGGCCTGGCTCGCGTACGAGCGCGCGTGATTTTGCTTGCGAGATACTACGGACGTAGTACATGGCTCTGCGTGCCCCGCGATCCCGACCTCGGTCCGCTCGAGATGCGCATCGTCGGCTTGCTCGACGGCAAGGGCGCGCTCGCGGTTGGTGACATTCAGCGACGTCTCGACGAAGCGGGGCACGCGCTCGCGTACACGACGGTGATGACCGTCCTCGTGCGCCTGCACGAAAAGGGCCTGGTCAGTCGCGCGAAGGACGGTCGCCGCTATCTCTATACATCCTCGCGCGGCGCACCGAAGGTCGCGAATGGGATCATGTCGCGCCTGTCGAAGACGCTGTTCAAGCATGATCGCATGCGGCCCATTCTCACCCTGATCGACGACGACGACATCTCCGACGCGGACCTCCGAGCGCTGCGGGCCGCCATCGACGAGAAGCTGAAGAGGCGCCCATGAGCGGGTCACTCGTCCTCTTCAATCTACTTCTCAATGGCATCGGCTCGTTCGCCGTCGGCGCCCTCATCGCGATGGCGGCGGCGCGCGTGGTGCGTCGTTCACCGGGGCGAGCGTCGGTGTGGCTCTTCACGCTTCCGTTCGCAAAGCTCGTATTCGACGTCGCGCGTGGCATACCGGACGACTCGTTCCTCTGGCTGCGCGCGACGGGGGTTCGGCAAGATCTCGGGTCGTTCCAGCTCGGGTTCGGCGTCGAGAGGTTCATTCCAAAGGTCGCCTTCTCCCTCGGCGCCCTCTCCGGCGGGGTCGTTCATCCCCAGAGCGCTGCCGATCTCGCGGCGTCTGGCCTTTGGCTTCACCTGGGCGCATGGGCGCCAGGCGCCGTTGCGGGCGTTCTCGTCGCCGGCGCCGTGGTGCAGCTCGTCCGTCGTGTGACGATGCTTGCTCGCGCACGTGCCGACCGCCGCGACGTCGAAGCCCACCGCCCGACGGAGACGCGGCGTGCGGGATTCTTCGACGTTGCGATTCACGTCGTTCCGAACCTCGAGGGCTCGCCCTTCACCGCGGGAATGTTGAAGCCGTTCGTCGCCCTCCCTGAGCGAGTCTGGTCTGTCTTGTCGCCCGAAGAACGCGAGGCGGCGCTGCAACACGAGCTCGGGCACATCCGCGAGCTTCATTTGCCGTTGTTGACCGTCACGGCGCTCGTGTGTGACGTGTTCTGGTTCGTACCGTTCATCGGGCGGGTCCATCAGCGGCTCGTGAGCGCTTGCGAGGTCTCGGCCGACGCCATCGCGACGAGAAGTGGGGCGGACCCGGTGGCGCTCGCCTCGGCGCTCGTGCGGACTCGGGAGATTGCCCGAGAAGGTGCCACGCCGGATGGTTGGGTTGTCGGCGCAGCCCACGGCGAGCTCGGAGAGCGCGTCTCGCGGCTACTTCGCCCAGAAGCTGTCGCGACCCCCACACGATTCGCGCGGAGTCGCGTCGCCGCGCGCGTGGCGTTCGTTACCTGGATCGGCGCAGCGGTCGCCATCGCGAGCGCGTTCGGCAACCACTGAGTGGCTGTTTCGCGGCCTCGGCGGCTTTGCCCTCGAGGCTCTTCTTTACGTCAAAACTACTACGTCTGTAGTAACAAAATAGGAAGTCCCATGTTCAATCGTCCCGCGCTCGCCATCTATTCCGCAGTCGTCTTCGCGGCGGGTTGCGCCGCGAGCCCCGCGCCGCGCGTCGTTCGAGCCACCGAGATCGGAAAAGGGCCAGCGGCCGCTCTCGGCCAAGCGCTCGTCATCGAGTTCCAACCCGGCGATGAGATCCCCCTCGACGTCAGCATCGAAGGCCCGCTCGTGCAGAGCCCGAAGCCCAGCGAGCCCATTCGATTGAAAGTCGTGCGTCACTTTTTTCTTCGACTCGACGGCGACGGAGCAGAGACGAGCCTCGACGGAAAGACCTTCGGCGAACACTCTGCCCCGGGAGCCTTTCGATTCGGCATCGGAGCGACTCGAACGGATGGCGTCACAGCGACGATCGCGATTCGGACGCCGACTCCAAAGGAGCCGGGGCGCTGAGGCGCGGTGCGTGTCCGACGCGAAATCACTGGCTGGACACGAGATGGCATCGCGCAGCTCGCCCCCACGGCGCCGGCGCGGGCTCGACGGGCGGTCAATCCCCGGTCGGCACGGCGAGGCTCGCACCACGCGCCGGCTCGATCAACGACAGGATGCGGCTGAGGTGTCAGGTGCGGTCCGAGTAGGCGCGCTTCTTCGAGCAGGCACGGCACCGGAATGCGTAGACGGAGATTCGCTGGGAGAGCGCGTCGTCGAGCACCTCTTCCGCCGCGTCGTCGTCGATGCCCAAGAGCGCGCTCAGCACCTCGGTAGACGTCTTCTGGCCATCTGCGGCCAAACTGGTCAACAGTGTGTCGTCCACGGTGCCGAGGAACACCATCGGCTGTCCGCAACAAAACAGCCACGACGAGCCCTGCGCCGAATGGTAGTCCGGGGTTCGAATCAGCTCTTCGAGGCCTGCGCGCGCGAACTTGAAGCGATACCAATGGCCATCGTCGTCCTCTTCGGCGAGGACGACATCCAGCCCCTCGACGTCCTTCGGCTCGGCGTAGGTGCCGTGGGTGAGGCCAGCCTCTGCGTCCTCTGGGCGGACCATGCCGCGCTCGGTGTCCCGCGTCGCGAGCGCGAGGCCCTCACGAAAACACGTGTAGCAGTGGGCTTCGAAGCGGGTGGGTGCTTCTGCGCGGCAGGCTTTGCACGGGCCGCGCTCGTCGAGGATTGCGTCGGAGCGCGTGCCCTCGAACAGAGGAAACTCGAAGCCCTCGTCGGCGAGCGTGACGCGCTTCGTGGGCTTCACGGCCGCGAATAGCGCCGCGACATCTTCCTCTGTCCGACGAGGCGCGCGGGCGAGACTGCGAGCGAAATCGAGCAAGGCGGCGGCGATCACGCGGTGTAGCAACTCGTCGTCGGCGAAGACCTCTTCGACATGAGGAGAGTCGATCATCAGCTCGCCGAGCTCTGCGATGACTTCGCCTCGCGCCTCTTCACGTGGGAGAGCCCGCGACGTTTCGAAGACCGATAGCGCCTCTGTGAGCTCGGCGCGGAGCGCGTCAGGGTCGTTCGTCTCGAGCACACCGAGCTCTTGGGCTCGGCGAACGAGGTGCCAAGCGGCGTCTTCTGCAGGGGGTCGGTGGACGCGTGCAGGGGGGCTCGCAGGAGGGGTCACAGTCGGGTCTTTTCCCACTCGGCCGGGCCTCTCGTCAACGCGTTTTAGCTTGCGATCGATCTGTCCCGCGCGTCTCAGGTCGCCCCGGTGAGCGACGACCCGCACATCAATCGACGTCGCGGTCGCAGCCCCTCTCCACTTCGACCGTATGCCAGATACGGGGGCTTGCAGCAAGCCCCCGGGGATGCCGCAGAGTGTCCAAGTCGGATTTGCAACGAGCGGAGGGATTGACCATGCACGACGAGTCTGGACCCAAGGTGGTCGGCAAGGAGCACGCAGTGGTGATCGTCGGTGGCGGTCCGACCGGTCTCATGTTGGCGGCGGAGCTCGGTTTGGCGGGCGTCGACGTCGCCATCGTCGAGCGGCGTGAGAACCAAGCACTCGACGGCTCGCGGGCGGGCGGACTTCATGCACGGACGATCGAGGTGCTCGATCAGCGCGGCGTCGCGGACCGCTTCCTGTCGGAAGGGAAGGCGATGCAGGTCGCAGGCTTCGGGATGATTCGTCTAGACATGAGCGACTTTCCGACGCGTCACGCCTACGGGCTCGCCCTGAGCCAGACGCACATCGAGCGAATCCTCGCCCAATGGGTCAGCGAGCTCTCGATTCGCGTCTATCGCGGCCGCGAGGTCATCGGGCTTGCCCAAGATGAAGCCGGCGTCGACGTCGCGCTCTCGGATGGTGGCGCTTTGCGCGCAGAATACCTCGTCGGGTGCGACGGAGGTCGCAGCCTCGTGCGCAAGCAAGCGGGCATCGAGTTTCCGGGTTGGGACCCGTCCGTTACCTACCTGATCGCCGAAGTAGACATGGCCGAGGAGCCGGAGTGGGGCGTCCGTCCGGGTGCGAAAGGTATCAATGCGCTCGGCAAGCTCGAAGACGGCAAACGGGTGCGACTCGTCTTGATCGAGCCGCAAATTGTTCAGGGCGACGCCCCGACTCTGGACGACCTCCGTGTGGCGCTCAGAGATGTCTACGGCACAGACTTCGGTGTTCACAACGCGACCTGGCTCTCGAGGTTCAGCGACATGGCTCGGCAGGCGGCAGCCTATCGAGATAGGCGCGTGCTGCTCGCAGGCGACGCGGCGCACGTGCATTCACCGACGGGCGGACAGGGACTCAACATTGGTGTCCAGGACGCCGTGAATCTCGGTTGGAAATTGGCTCGGGTGGTCCACGGCACGTCGCCGGAGAGCCTGCTCGACAGCTACCACGCCGAGCGCCACCCCATCGCCGCCCGCGTGCTCGAGAACGCGCTCGCGCAAACGGCGCTCATGCGCGGCGACGATCGGACGAAGGCCCTGTATGCCAAGATGTCCGAGCTCTTGAAAATGGACGAGCCGCGTAAACACTACGCCGGAATGATGTCGGGGCTCGACGTCCACTACGATCTCGGTAGCGGACACCCCCTCCTCGGGCGGCGAATGCCCGATATCGACCTGGCGACCGGGCGTCTCTTCTCGCTGCTCCACGAGGCGCGACCACTCTTGCTCAATCTGGGCGAGGCCGGCGCAATCGACCTCGGAGCGTGGAGGAACCGCGTTCGACTCGTCGAAGCTCGATACACCGGCGCCTGGGAGTTGCCCGTGCTCGGCGCCGTCTCGGCCCCGACCGCCGTCTTGATTCGACCGGATGGCTACGTCGCGTGGGTTGGGGCCGGCTCCGACGACGGCCTTCGGGATGCGCTGACCGTTTGGTTCGGATCACCCGGTGCAACGAACCACGACGAGCTCTTGCGCGACCGCGGCGAATAGACGGAGCGAACGGCTCCCCGGAGAGCGCCCGCGAAGCGATAGACTGCAGAAATGCACCACGCGTCGTCCCTCGCGCTCACCGCTTCCCTCTCATGCGCCGCGGTCGCCACCGTGCTCGGCCTCGCGGCGTGCGGCTCGACCGTCGAAACGACGACGGGCTCAGGAGGCTCGGGAGGTTCGACCTCTGCCGCGACGATGAGCACGACGACCAGCTCCTCGATGTCGACGTCGACATCGACATCGAGCGGGATGCAAGCCGGCGACTGCTCGAGCGCGGCCGACTGCGGCGGGGAGCCCTGCATCGAGCTTACTCCGGGCGGCTATACCGTGTGTTCGTCCATGCCGGACGAGGCGACGATGTGTCAGGGAAGCGGCGCGGACGGATGCTGTGATTCCAGCGAGTGCGTCGACGGTGCTTGCTACCAAGCCGCGGATCTTCAGTTTTGCGGTGGCGCGTTTCCCGCGTTCAACACCTGCGTGAGCGACGCGTGCACGACGGACACCGATTGCACGGCACAGAGCCCGAATGCGATCTGCGCTCCCGCGGGGGCCTTCGGTCAGCCGAAACGCTTCTGCATGACGGCATATTGCAAGACGAACGCCGATTGCACGGCGGGGGCTGGGGGAGTCTGCCGTCTCGTCGGCAACGACCCTTGTTGCTCGAATCCAGCGCCCGACGGTCTGGCCTGCGTGTACGCCGGAGACTGCGCGGTCGACGCGGACTGTCCGAACGACGGGACGTGCCACCTCGACGCGAACGGCTCGAGCCAATGCGGTCCCGCGAACATCGGCTGTCCACCCTGAGGTGCGGCATCACCGATTGTGTCCGCCGGCTTCGCCGCCGCTCACTCTGGACGCCGGGGCACCGCAACGGCAAACATCGCCCCCGTGAGATCACGCGTCATCGTCGTGGCAGGCCCGACTGCGCTCCTCGCCCTTGCGCTGACGTTCAGCGCGCTCTCATGCGAGAGCTCGAGCAGCCCGGCGCCCGCGGCAGAGGTGCCGACCCGTGTGCGAGGCGGCTTCATCCGCGACGAAGAAGGCCGCGCGCTCGTCCTGCGCGGCGTGAACCTCGCCGGTGGACACAAGGCCGCGCCATATTTCTCGTTCCAAAAGCCGGCGGACTTTGCGCGCGTTCGCGACGACTGGGGCATGGGGACGATCCGCTTCCTGATCACGTGGGCCGCGGTCGAGCCGAAGAAGGGTGTCTTCGACGAGGCGTATCTCGACGCGCTCGCGGAGCGTATGGACTGGGCGCGCGCCGCGGGCCTGTTCGTCGTGCTCGACATGCACCAGGACGTGTATGGCGAGGGCTTCGCCAGTGGCGGCGGCGACGGTGCGCCGCGCTGGACGTGCGACGAGGCTCACTACGCGGCGTTCGAACCGAACACGAGCCAGTGGTTCTGGAACTACCTGAGCCCCGACGTGCTCGCTTGTTACGACCAGTTCTGGGGCTCGACCGAGCTTCGCGCTGAATACGCCGAAGCATGGCGTCGCGTCGCGACGCGGCTCGAGGGCTATGACGATGTCATCCTCGGCTTCGATCCGATGAATGAGCCCTATTGGGGCTCGTACGTCATCACTGGCTTCGAGGCATCGGTCCTTCAGGGCTTCTACGAAGAGCTGGTCCCGAAGGTCCGCGAGATCCGCCCCGAGTGGATTGCCTTCCTCGAGCCTGCTTCGAGCCGGAACCTCGGCGTCACGACTGGCCTCACGAAGATGCCATTCGTCGATGTCGTGTATTCGCCGCACTCGTACGATCGCGACGCCGAATCGGGGATGGGCTTCGATCCCGCGCAGCGCGACGTCGTGCTCGCGAATGCGCGAGATCTGTCCAAAGAGGCGACCGCGCTCGGCGCTGGCCTCTGGATTGGTGAGTACGGTGGAATGGCCGACGCGCCGGGGATCGTCGACTACATGACGGCCGAATACGACGCGTTCGGCGCGATGGCCGCGGGGACGACCTATTGGGCGTACGACGAAGGCGGCGGCTACAGCATGCTCGACGCAGATGGCGTCGAGCGCGAACCGCTCATCTCGACGTTGATTCGGCCGTGGCCCGAGCGCGTCGCCGGCGATCCGGTGAGCTACGCGTTCGATCCGTCTACGTCGACGTTCACGCTCGAGTATCGACCTGATCGCAAGATCGCTGCGCCCACTGTGATCTCGATTCCTGCACGCGTGTACCCAGGCGGCTACTCCGTGAAGTGCGACGGCTGCGAGACGAATGAGCTCGACGGCGCGCTCGAGATCACGTCGCCGCCGTGGGGCGACGAGGCGGTCGTGACGATCGTCCCTGCGAGCGGGTGAGACGCTCGATCGCCACAGTCGACGCCGGACGCGGGGATCCGGCGCGCTCTACAGCTCGCGAGGAAAGCGGGATCGACGAACCGTGGACGGCACTGCGCGCGGGGTGTGAGGTCGGATGTCGCTCTCGACGCATGCCCGCCCCACTGCGCGGGGGGCTCGCCGAGCTCACCCCGGGCGAAACCCAGTCGGCACAGGGAGTGCAACCGACGGGACATGCGATTTCCACGCGTCCTACTGCTCGCTCTCTCACTCGGCACCCTGGTGTCCTGTGCTGGGCCGCAAGAGCTCGCGAAGGACGCCACGACGGGCGCGATCGACGCGAGCGTGGACGGAATCGCCGCGCCCCAGAACCAAGAGCGCGTCATCGAGAGCATCGAGCCGAAGCGGGTGGAGGAGGCCACGAGGCGTGTCGGTGTGGGAGTCGTCGGCGGCACGCTCGACGCGTTGTCGGATCCGGAGATCGCTGCGCGGCTCAGTACGTTCGCGACCTCGACGATGCAGCCCGTCGCGCGCGCGATGGGCGCCGCCATGGCCGACGCGATCGGGGCAGCCCTCTCGCGCGCGTTCACGGAAGAGACGAAGCAAGAGCTTCGACAGGCCGTGCGTGCGGTCGTCGACGACGTCGTCACCCAAACCTTCGAATCGGTGAATGCCCAGCTCGGGCCGAAAGAGGAGCGCGACGCCGCCATCGGCGCAACGGTGCGCGCGGTGGCGCACGGGGCGGCGCTTGGCTTTCAGGACGCGGTCGATGAATCGACGAAGAAGAAGGAGCAGGGTGACGTCGAATCGCACCAAGGCAACGTCCTACCTGCAATGAACAGCGCGGCCGAAGCCGCGCCGTCGTTGGTCTGGATCGTTGCGGGCGTGGCTGCAGGTCTTTTGCTCGCGATCGTGGCGCTCCTGGTGGGGCGGCGACGCCACCGTGCGGCGGTCGCGGAACGCGACGCGGCGCTGCTCCTCATGGCTCAGGCGATCAAGTCGACGGAAGATCGTCCGTGGGTCGGCGAGCTGCGCGAAGCGCTTCGGGATGCCTTTCGCGACACCGACGGTGCGGACTATATGCGCAAGCTCATGCGAGCCAACCCGGAGCTTCGCCTGCGTTCGGCAAACGTCCGAGGGGCCACGCGACCGCTGACCGCGCCGCCGCCGAATGCCAATCGCGCGAGCGGCTCGAACGGACAGCACGTGCCGAGCGCGCCCGCGTGACGAGAGCTCAGTCGTTGAATGAACAATCAATCACCGAAGGGAACATCATGACCGATCAAAAGAAGGCAGCGGGCGTCGAGGGCGAAGGCAGCTATTCGGCAACCCACCGCTACAACGCGGGCGTGAAGAAGTCGGTCGAGGCCGGGACTGCGGAAGCGCTCGCTGAAGAGGCTCGCAAGGCACTCGAAGGCCCCGAGGGCGAGAAGCTGCGCGAGGCCGAGCGCATCGCGAAGAAGGGAGACCCGAAGGCGGCGCAACGCTCGAAGTAGTGGTCGACGCCGGGTCGTCGATGCCGAGGGCGGCTCATCGCGATGTTTCGCGTCGCCGCCCCTGCGAATCGTATGCTCGAGCCATGGTGGCGTCCTCGTTGGATCTGAAAGCGCTCGTTGTCGACCAGATCTGGTTGGCGGACTACCCTGTTCGCCTCGCGGGAGCGCAGTTCAACGCACGTATGACGCTGGCGAGGCGGCAGGACGGCGCGCTGGTCGTCCACTCGCCAGCCCCGATCAGCGACGCCGGACGCCGAGAGATCGAGGCCCTCGGCCGCGTCGCCGTCATCGTCGCTCCCGGCAACTTCCACCACATGCACGTGGCAGCGTGTCAGCGGCACTTCCCGGACGCAGAGACATGGATTTGTCCCGGCGTCGAAGCGAAGCAGCCGACGCTGAGCTACGACGGTCTTCTCACGCGCTCGCCGACGCCGGCCCTGGCCGATTTCGACCTGGTGCTGGTGGCCGGCCGATTGATGAGCGAGGTCGCGATGCTTCACAGGCCGAGTCGCACGCTGCTCCTCGTCGACCTCATCGAGAACTTCAGCGACGCGACGGCAGGGACCAACTGGGCTCTAAAAATGTGGTGGAGCGTCTTCGGTATGTGGAACAAGGTGGTCCCGGCACCCGAATACCGTTTCGGCTTTCGCGACCGCTCCGCCGCCACGGCCGCGCTCGAACAGATCGTCGCGTGGGACTTCGATCGCATCGTCATCGCCCACGGCGACCTGATCGAGCACGACGCGAGAGACGTCGCGCGCCGCGCGTGGCGAAGGTATCTGTCGAAAACGTAGGCGTTCAGGCTCGTGGTGGCGTCGCGAACGCGTTGTGCCCCGATAATCGTGCCCCGCCCGCGCCCCCGCCCAAGCGCGCGCGTTTCCTCTACGCTGGCGTGGTGCTGATCTCGCCGCGCATGCTGCTCGATCGGATCCGCCATCCGCGGTCGCGGGCGGACGATCTGGCCGCGTTGCGCGCGCGCTTCCGCGCGACGCCGAGTCGACTCTCTGCGAGCGAGTCGCAGCGCGCGATGGCGACCCGATTGCGAGAGCTGCGCGTCCTCTTGTCCGAAGCGTTCGCGTCGGTCGAGGCATGCCACGGTTGCGCGAAGGGTCATCCGTTGCCGTCGGGCCGCTGGGACGGGGGCCATTGCTGTGGCGGCAAGACGCTCGACATTTGGAGCCCCGAAGAGGTCTTCGCGTTGAAGCTCGCGGGCGTCTCTGCCACCTCGCTCGCGCCGCCCGCCGGCGATCATGCGGGGTGCGCGTTTCGCGGACCGACTGGCTGTTCGCTCACCGCCGCGGATCGACCCTCCATCTGCGTGCGCTACGTCTGCTTCGAGCTGCGCGCCGAGCTCAAGGAGACCCCGGAATGGAAGCGGATCTCCGCGCTCGCCCGGGAGATCCGCGAGACGCAGACCGCGCTCGCGCGCACGATGAGCCCCGAGTGAAGGCAAGGTACGAGAGGCCAGGTGCTAACGTGGCGCCGTGGCCAACGCGGCAGCTCCTCGCAGTCCACGCGTCCCCGGCGGCGTCGTGCACGCCCTCCCCGCAGACCTCCGCCTTGCGCTGCTGGCCAATCCCGTAGCGCTCGCTGCGTGGACCGACATCACGCCCCTCGCCCGCAACGAGTTCATCTGCTGGGTCGAGGACGCGAAGCAACAGAAGACCCGAGAACGCCGCATTCGGCGGACGCAAGAAGAGCTCGAAGAGGGCATGCGTCGGCCGTGCTGCTGGCCCGGCTGCAGCCATCGCGAGCGCACGGGGAAATAGACGAGCAGGGCGCGAGAGCTCGGCAGCCGTCCCACGACGCAGCGGCCGCTCGACCGCAACCCTCGCGTGGCCGCGAGGACAAAAAGCAAAAGGCCCCGAAACAGGGCCTTTGGTTGCGCGGGCAGGATTTGAACCTACGACCTTCGGGTTATGAGCCCGACGAGCTACCAGGCTGCTCCACCGCGCGAACGGGACTCTAGTCAGGACGCCCGCCATGTCAAGCGCTCGTCGCACGCATGTTCGCGAAAGTACCGGAGCGTTCCGCCGACGCCCCGCGCTCGCCTTCGTCGGGACCGCGCTCCACGGCGCCCTGCTCGACCGCTCGCGCCCCCGACGCGCGCGCGACACCCCCCACGTCCGCCCGCGCGCATGGCGCGGCCGTTGCAAAACCCGATGACGAGGACGCTCGTTTCCGTGGGGGAGAGGGCGGAATCCACCCTTTTTCGCCCGGAGACCCGTTATGCAGATTCGTCAGATCGCGCTCGAGTCCCTGGATGAGACCGCGTTCGTCTCGCTGAGAGAAATCGATCCGCAGCTGGTGCTGCTCTTCGGCTCGGTGAAGGTCCTCGGCGGCGACGATGCGTTCGCGTGTCTGGCGGCCGCGGTCCCGAGCGCGACGCTCGCGGGCTGCAGCACCGCCGGAGAGATCAGCGGGGACGGCGTCTCGGAGGGCGGGCTCGTCGCGACGGCGATTCGCTTCGATGGCACGCGCCATCGAGTGGCGGACGTCGCGCTCGAGACGATGAAGGACTCGCGGGCCGCGGGCGTCGCGCTCGGCGAGCTCTTGCGCGCGCCCGATCTGACGGCGATCTTGCTCTTCGGCAAGGGCGTCGACGTGAACGGCAGCGCGATCATCGAGGGCCTGACGAGCGTCGTCGGCGCGCACGTCCCGATCTCGGGCGGCCTGGCGGGGGACGACGGCGCGTTCAAAGAGACGCTGACGCTCACGCCGAGCGGGATCCATCGCGACCGTCTGGTCGGCATCGGTCTGTATGGCGATCGCGTCCGGGTCGAGCACGCGAGCTTCGGCGGCTGGGCGCCGTTCGGGCCGGCGCGGAAGGTGACGCGCGCAGAGGGCAACGTGCTCCTCGAGCTCGACGGCCGTCCGGCGCTCGAGCTCTATCGCCAATACCTCGGCGAGTACGCGAAAGATCTGCCCGCCTCTGGGCTGCTCTTTCCGTTCGAGATGCTCGACCACGAGAAGACCAGCATCGGCCTGATTCGGACGATCCTCGGCATCGACGAGGCGCGCGGCGCTCTGGTGCTCGCCGGCGACATCGACGAAGAGGGCTTTCTCCGGTTGATGCACGCGAGCCGCGAGAACTTGGTCGACGGCGCCGAGACCGCGGCGAAGCGCGTGAAGGCCGCGCTCGGAGTGCAAACTGCCGAAGGGTTGGCGGTGCTCGTCAGCTGCGTCGGGCGAAAGCTCGTCATGGGCGACGCCGTGGAAGACGAGGTCGAGGCCGTGACCGCGACGCTCGGCAAGCGCGTCGCGACGACTGGCTTCTATTCCTATGGAGAGATTGCGCCGTTCTCGAGCACGACGGACTGCAAGCTCCACAACCAGACCATGACGGTGACCTTCATCGGAGAGGCGTGAGGATGCATCGGACTCTGATTCGGCAAATTCGGCGCGCGTTCGGCGCCGAAGACGACGTCGCGCTCTCGCGGTGGCTCGAAGAAGCCTGGGTGATCGCCGAGAGCACGGGCTCGGCCGATCTGGCGCGCTTCGCAGGCGGCTTCGAGGAGATGCTTCGCCGTGTCAGCGAGACCTACGACCAGCACGCCCGCGATCTCGCGCTCTCGGAGCGCAGCCTCGAGCTATCGAGTGAGGAGCTCTTGCGGGCGAACGACAAGCTTCGCGACGAGGCGGCCACGCAGCGTCGCGCGATCGACTCTCTTCGCCGCACCGCAGACGAGATCGCCAAACGTCACGGCCTGACGGTGGAAGGGGCGGTCGAAGCGGACGGCGTCTTCAATCTCGAGGAGGTCGCCGAGATCATGGCGCGCCTCGTCGCTCGGCACTCGGACTACGAGTCCAAGCTCGAGGAGCAGATGCGCGCGCTCGATAGGCAGACCGAGGCGCTCCGCAAGAGTCAGGATCAGTTCTGCCGCGTCCTCCGCGCGAACCGAGACGGGTGGTGGGACTGGGAGGTCGGCAGCGACACGTTCTATTTCTCTGCGCTCTGGTGGCAGATGCTGGGCTACGAGCCCGGAGAGCTGCCGAATACGTCCGAGTCGTGGCGGCGCCTGATTCACCCGGAGGACATGCCGCTCGTGCAGGAAACGTTCGGACGCGTCGCCGAGGGCGGGGGTGATTCGTTCGAGGTCGAGACTCGCCTGCAGCACAAAGACGGCACGTGGATCCCTACGCTCATTCGTACGTTCATCGCGCGCGACGCCGCGGGCGCCCCGGTGAAGCTCTCGGGGAGCACGATCGATTTGACCGAGCGCAAGGCGACGGAGAACGCCCTCAAATCTGCGGCCGAACGCGCCGAGGCCGCGAGCAAGGCGAAGAGCGAGTTCCTCGCGACCATGTCGCACGAGATTAGGACTCCGATGAACGGCATCATCGGGATGACGAGCCTCTTGATGGGGACCGAGCTCAGCGACGAGCAGCTTCACCAAGCCTCGACGATTCGCCAGTCCGCAGAGGCGCTCTTGCGCATCATCAACGACATCCTCGATTTCTCGAAGCTCGAGGCCGGCAAGCTCGAGACGGAAGAGACGTCGCTCGAGCTCTTCCCGCTGGTCGAGGGCGTGATCGATCTGCTCGCTCCCCGCCTCGCGGAGAAGGACATCGAGCTGTCGTATTGGGTCCCGAAGCGCGCGCGCGGCGTTTATCGCGGTGATCCGGGGCGCCTTCGTCAGGTCCTCTTGAACTTGGCGGGCAACGCGATCAAGTTCACGGACGAGGGCTCGGTGTCTCTGCTCTTCGACGTCGAGGATCGCGAAGACGGGACGACGCTCCTCAAGGTGCGCGTCTCCGACACCGGCGTCGGCATCACCGAGGACGCCGGCAAGCGGATGTTCCGGATGTTCTCTCAGGCGGATGCATCGACCTCTCGCCGCTTCGGTGGGAGCGGGCTCGGCCTGGCCATTTGCAAGCGCATCGTCGAGTTCTTGGGCGGCGAGATCGGCTTCGAGAGCGAGGTCGGCAAGGGCACGACGTTCTGGTTTACCATGACGCTTCGTTCGTCGGCCGAGAGCCCGAGCGAGATCTACCGAGACAACTTGCTCGCGGGCGGCCGCGTCCTCGTGGTCGACGACAACGCGACGAACCGCGAGATCTTCCTGAAGCAGCTCGAGAGCTGGGGCGCGGTCGTCACGCTCGCCGACTCGGCGACGAATGGCCTGCTCGCGGTGCGCGACGCGCTGTCGAATGACGAGCCGTTCCAGGCCGTCGTCCTGGACCACCTGATGCCCGGTATGAACGGGCTCGATCTGGCGGCCGTGCTCCGCGCAGATCCGTCGACCGCGAAGTTGCCGCTGGTGCTCGCCTCGTCCGCGGACAGGAGCGAGCTCGACGAAGCGCGGACGCGGCTCGGCATCGCGCACGTGGTCTCGAAGCCGGTTCGACAGAGCACCCTCCTCGATTGCCTGCTTACGGTCCTGGCTCCGGAAGGACAGGGGCTGCGGGTGCCGCGACAGGCGATGGAGCCGGCGGTGATGAGCAAAGAGAGTCTGCGCATCCTCGTGGCCGAGGACAACGCGATAAACCAGCAGGTCGTCGTCGCGATCTTGGCGAAGCTCGGGCATCGCGCGGACGTGGCAGGCGATGGCGTCGAGGCGCTCGAGCTCCTGGAGCGAAGCGAATACGACGCGGTCTTCATGGACGTCCAGATGCCTCGCATCGATGGGCTCGAGGCGGCGCGGCAGATACGGGCGCTCGAGGGCGACAAGCGTCACGTGCCGATCATCGCGATGACCGCGAACGCGTTGCAGGGCGACCGTGAGATCTGCTTGGAGGCCGGCATGGACGACTACATCACCAAGCCGATCGACCGTACGCGGGTGAAGGCGCTGCTCGATCGGTGGATGGAGCGGCTCGTGGAGGCGCGTCAGGCGCCGCCCACGACAGAGGAGCACGAGGGCTTGGCCCGCGAGATCGATCACGATCGGCAGACGCAGCTCCGGAGCAGCATCGGCGACTCGCTCTTCGACTCGCTCGTCGTCGTGTTCACGGATGGGCTCGACGCGAGGCTCGGTGAGCTGCGACAGGCGTTTGAAGACGAAGACGCGCCGACGCTCATCGCGCGCCTGCACGCGCTCCGCGGCAGCGCCGCGAACTTGGGATACGAGGGGCTCACCCGGCGAGTCGGAGCGATGGAGGAGCGGCTTCGCGAGGGTGACGCGGTGCGCTCGGTGCAAGAAGAGATGCGCGCCGTCTTGGCGTCGGTCCGAGCGCTGTCGCGCAGTCGGCGGAGCTCACGACCGATCCGCCTCTTGACCTCTGCGCCGCCGCTGATGTGAGTCGTGAACGATCGAGCCATCGCGCACGAACGCGTCGCGTCGATGCCCGTGTGAGGTGCGTGCGCGCCCGCTAGCATCGCGCGCGATGACGCGATGTTCGTGGCTCTTGGTTGGCGCGTGTGCGGTCGGTTGCTCGGGCGCGAAGGTCCCCGAGGAGCTCGGTGTCCCCGCCGTAAGCTCGGCGCCTGCGGCCTCGGCCGTCGCCTCTCCGTCTGCGACGCCGAGCGCGCCGTCGACGTCGGTCGTCGCGAGCGGCGCGTGTCCCGACGCACCCGCGTGCACGGACACCTGCTCCGCGGGGCCGAAGGCGCTCGCGGTCGGGGACGGTCACGCGTGCGCGCTCTCGGTGAGCGGAGAGCTCTCGTGTTGGGGAGACGACGCGCGCGGCCAGCTCGGGGACGGGGCGCGTGAGCCGCGCGCGAAGCCCATCGTCGTCGCGAAGGGGATCGATGACGTCGCCGCGGGCGCGGGCTTCACCTGCGTGCTCGAGAAGGGCGCGGTCCGTTGTTGGGGCGCGCTCCGTGAACAAGACCTCGGACCCACACGCGCAGACCTCGAGGCGCTCTGCAAGGCGTCCCCATCGGAGCGCGCGTGCGAGAACCTCGCGGCCATCAAGAAGATGGAGAAGCGCTTCGGCCTGAAGCCAGGCGCCGGCACGGAAGAGGACCAAGCGGAGCGGACGACCTCGCGCGCGATCGCCCCGGCGGTCACGGACGCCGTATCGATCTCCGCGGGCGGAGACACCGTGTGCACGTTGGACAAGAGCGGCCGAGCGACGTGCTTTCTCTACGCTGCGCCGGGTTCGACGACCGCGTCGATCTGGGGGAAAGAAAAGCTCGGCAAGCCCGCGCTCGTCCCGGGCGTGAGCGATCTGGTCGAGGTGGCGCCTGGGCTGCTGCAGACGTGCGGGCGCACGAAGGCCGGCGCCGTGAAGTGTTGGTCGAAAGCCGGCGTCGTGGTCGACGTCCCAGGCGTCTCGGGCGCGAAGAGCGTCGGCGTCTCGCAAGAGCAGGCGTGCGCCGTCGACGGTAGCGGAGCCGTCTCCTGTTGGTCGACGCGCGGCGCGCCTGCGCTGATCAAGATCGAGGGCCTGGTCAAGGCGAGCGTGGTCCGCGGCGGCGGCACGCAATCGATGTGCGCGGAGCTCGAGAGCGGCGAGGTCCGGTGTTGGGGACGGCTCGGTGAAGATTGGTTTGCGGGTCTGCGCGGTGTGGTCGAAGAGGCCACGCCGAAGAAGATCGAGGGCGCCGGCGGCGCCTCGATGCTCGCGGTCGGCGGCGGTCACGCGTGCGCCGTCACGGCCGACGGCGTGCGTTGCTGGGGCTCGACGCGTCGCGGTGTGCTCGGGGACGATCAGTTTCAAGCGGAGGTGCTGCGTCCGACGCGCGTCGCGCTCGATGCCAAGGCCGTCGACGTCGCTGCGGACGCAGAGACGACGTGCGCCGCGCTCGCCGACGGCCAGGTGCGATGTTGGGGAGCGGGCTTTGGCTCCCTCGGCGCGCGAGCCGACGGACCCGCGATGAGACCGATCAGCGGTGTGACCGCGGCGAGCCGCGTGTTCGTCGGCGAACAGAGCTCGTGCGCGATCGCGGACGGCGCGGTGCAATGTTGGGGGAACGGCGGCGGAGAGTCTGCGACGACCATCCCGAAAATCGACGACGCGCTCTCTGTCGCGCCCGGTCTGATGTTTCTATGCGCGGCGCGTAAGAGCGGCGAGACCTCGTGCTTCTACGGGACGGGGGACCCGGCGCCGCTCCCCGGCGTGCGCGATCTGGTCGAGCTCGGCTACGGCGCGTCCGATTGGTCGTGCGGGCGCACGAAGTCCGGCGGCATGACGTGTTGGTCGATGCCCATCGCGGTCCCGGGCCCGACGTTCCCTGCGCCGAAGCTCGTGCCGATCTCGGGCGTCGCGAAGGCGACGAGCGTGACGACGAGCGCGTTCCGTGCGTGCGCGGCGCAGGCCGACGGAAGCGTGATGTGCGCGGGCTCGATGTCGAAGACGCACGTCGCGACCAAGCACTTCGGCTTCTCGGACGTCGCAGAGGTTCGAGTCGCGAATGTAGGGACGATCGGCTCGCTGCTTTGCGCGCGAACACGCAGCGGCGAGGTGAAGTGCGAGGGCGACGGGCGATGGGGAGAGCTCGGCGTCGGCACCTTCACGCCTCCGCGCTTCCCGGGCATCGGCACCGCGCTCGGATTGACCGACGCCCGGCGCATCGCGGTCGGCGGTGAGCACGCGTGCGCGTTGCGAGACGACGGCTCGGTGTGGTGCTGGGGGAGCGACACGTTCGGGCAGGCGACCGGGACGGCGCACGGCGTCCGACGGTGCGCCAGGCCGATCGCGAGGCCGTAAGTCCGGGCCGAATGGTCCACGTAGGTCGGTCGAGATGCCGCATCTCTGCCGCGCCGCGTGGCGCCGCGAGTCGAGCTCCCGCTCGACGACGAGGCCGGTCACTCTTGCGTCGGACGTCCGTCCAATTATCATGGCCGCATGATCCTTTCGCGGGCGTTTGGCGCGTCGGTGACCGCTGGCCTACTGGTGCTGGCGGCTTGCGGCGATGACGCGTCCACCTCTTCGACGGCGAACGCCGGCGGGAGCGGAACCGGCACGGGCGCAGGGTCGAGCGTCGGGGGCGGCAGCGGGACCGGCGGGGGCACCGGAGGCACGTCTTCGTGCGAGGACTTCGGTCACTTTCCCGCGCCGACGACGACGTTCACGCTGCCCGAGGGCGACACGATCTATTACCCCGACGTCCAAGCCTCGTTCCCCGAGGTCGACTGGACGACGCTCGATCGTCTGTACATCCCGGCGGGCAACTACAAGCAGTTCAACCTCTCGAATCTGCCGACCCGGACCGCAGAGCGTCCGCTCATCATTACCAATCTCGGCGGCCAGGTGCGCGTCGGCCCCGATCTCGGGGCGAACTTCATCTGGACCATGGGCGGCGGGTCGCACTGGATCCTCACGGGTCGCTACGACCCGGATTCGAAGACCGGTGACGAAGGTTTCCAGGGGCATCGCTGCGGCGCGTACGCGACCTCGCGCGATCACTACGGCTTCATCAGCGACGACGCGTTCGACACGTCGGGCGCGTATCTCCACATGGGCGTCGCCGCTGGCAACGCGAGCGATTTCGAGATCGAGTATGTCGAAGTGACGCGCTCGGGCTTCGCGGGATTTCGCTTCTTGAACGATGCCAGCCAAAACCCCAATCTGCCGATGGCGAACGTGAAGCTCCACGACACGTACGTCCACGACACGGCCGGCGAGGGGATCTATCTCGGGTGGACGGGCTCGCCGCCGTCGAACCTTCTGCCCAACCTTCAGGTCTACAACAACCGCTTCATCCGCACCGGCAACGAGGCGCTCCAGATCCAAAACCTGGGTGAGGGGACGCACGTCCACGACAACGCGATCGTCCACGCCGGGCTTCATTGGCGCGACAACGGGCTGGGCGCCTATCAGGACCACAACTCCCAAGTTCAGATGCGGTCCGGAAAGATCACCGTCGAGCACAACGTGATGATCGGGGCTGCCTCGCCGCTCCTCAGTCTGTTCCGCGGCGCAGAGGGCAACGACGCCGACATCGACGTGACATTCTCGGAGAACTACTTCGCCGAGACGCGCTCGGGCTTCGCGGGGTATTACGGCGGCGCCGCAGGCACGGGCTCGAAGTACACGTTCAAGGGCAACTTCTTCCGCGCGCTCGATTTTTCTTACACAGAGGTCGACGCCGCCTCGACCGATCCAAAGAACGTCCTGCGACCGGGCTCGATCGAGGCGCCCTCGCTGCTCGACGGCAACACGTGGGAAGGCGACGAGACGCTCGTCCCGGGCCTCTCGACGCCGAACGGGACGCAGGGGCCGGTCACCGCGACGAACAACGTCAATGGACCCGTCACGCCGATCGAGTTCGAGGACGCGCTCGACGTCTCCGGCGAGAACCTCGAGTTCTGGGTCGCGGCGACGACGCGCCTGGCGGGAAGTCCTCCGCGGACATACTCGGCGGGCGAGGTCGTGCTGTATCTGGATGGCAATCTCTACCGCGCGACGGCTTCCAGCACGAACGCGCCGCCGCCCGAGAACCCGGACAAGTGGGAAGCGCTCCCGGTGCCGGCGGACGACTACCGCGTAAAGGCAAGCTCGCCTTATGCGGCGATGAGCGTGAAGTAGTCGCTCGCCGGACGAGCTGGATCCGCTGACGACGGCGGCCTCCACGAAGTGCGGGGGAGATGGGGCATCTCGGGCGGGTTACGTGGACCGCGGAGGACGGCGCGTCGCCTCCAGCGCGAGCTTCGCGGCGTGCCCGCAGATGCGCGGACCGTCGACGAAGGAGGTTGGCGTGGGCTCCCAGCTCCGCGCCGTGCGATCCGCCAACAACTCGTCGGCGCTCGGTGCGTGATCCCAGACGGCGACCGCCGCCAACGCTCCGAGTCACGAGGTGTCGTAGACGAGATAGCGCTCGCCGAACCACGAGACGACGACGTCGTGGGTGAACTCGTCCTGTACGACGACGTCGAGGACGCTCTGCCCGAGTGCGAGCGCGGCGACGACCACGTCGTGCAAGCTGTTCTGTCGGCCGACGAACGTCTCGAGGCGCGCACGCTCTGCTTCGGAGAGACCAACCCGGTCGGTGATCTCGATCACCGGTCGCCCACGACGCAGAGCTCATGTCCTTCGGCGAAGAGGCGCCTGGCCGCGGCGACGACGTGCGCCTTGTCGACGTGATCGACGTTGCGGAGGATGACCGCGTTCTCCGCGATGATTCGGCTCTTCGGCATGCCACGCATCGTCGCGGTGTCGCGTTCCTTCGCGAGCTCGGCGCGGAGCAATCCTCGCGCGGCGGTGAGCTCGGTCTCGGTCGGGCCCTTCGTGCGGAGGGATTGAACGACGGCGTCGATGGTCTTCTCGGCGTCGGCGACGGTGTACGGCATCGCGGGCGAGGCGAGCACCCAGGCCACGTTGCCCTGCGGCGCGCTCTCGAGCGAGCAGCCGACGCGACCAGCGAGCTGCTTGTCGAGCCGAAGCTCGCGATGCCAACGGCCCAATCGGTTGTGACAGGCCAAGAGGAACGCGAGTCGATCGGCGGCCTCGTTTCCCGGTTTCGTCGCGCCGCTCGTCCACCCGACCAGGACGTGGCGCTCGTTCGCGCCGACTCGGGCGTCGCCGGACAGAGTAGCCGCCGCATCGTCGGTTCCGACGAACGTCCCGGCGAAGGCGCGCTCGAGTGGCTCGGCGAAATCGTCCGGCGCCCCGTTCACTCGCAGCGTGACGGTGACGTCGAGCGCCCACGTCGGTTGCGGCTCGAGGAACATGTCGTCGGCCGGCTCGGTCGGTCCGACGAGCATCGTCCCATGCATGGGGTGCGCGTCGGGGAAGCTCTTCTCGCCGAGGACGGCGAACATCGGCCCAAAGCCAGTCTTCTCGTACATACGGCCCCGCTCGATGGCCAGGCGATCGCGCAGGCGCGGCAGCCCTGTCGCGAGGACGGCGCGACGAACGTCCGACGCGACGCCGCCGAGCGTCGCGTCGAGCGCGGCCGACTTCCCGCCTCGATTGGCAATCTCGATGCGGTCACCGAGCGGCGCTCGCGCCTTCAACGGATCTTTCACGACGAGCGTCGCGCCCGCCGTCACCGCGTCGCCCTCGGACTTCTCGAAGGTGACGACGACGCCTGACGAGAGCACGAACGCGCCCGGTCGCATCGGCGCCGGCGCGAGGTGCATGCGCGGCGCCGGGCGCGCGTCCGACCCGCGCCCGGTCTTCTTCGAGGCCGTCGACTTCGACGCGGCGACGCGGGGGATGGCCGGGGCGATCGCGTCGTCGTCGTCGATCGCATCGGGCTCGCGTTCGAGCAGCGCGGGCAGCGCCGCGAGCGTCTGTTCGAGTCGATCGGGCGGCACCTCGACGAGCATGTCACCGAGGCCGGGCGGCAGACGATCGGCCAGGATGTCCGGGTTGTACTCGCGAAGCGTCGCGACCGAGATGCTGGCGGCCTTTGCGATCGGAGCGATGTGCGTGCCCCCGGGTACCGCGATCTCGGCGAAGTGCATCTCGGCGAGGGGCTCGATCTCGTCGAGGCGGAGGATCTCGCGGTTGTGCGACGCGATCGCGAACGCGTGGATCTTGGGGACGTAGTCCATCGTCTCTTTAGGCAAGAGACCGAGGGCCGCGAGCTCCGGAAACGTGACGGGCTCTTCTTCGTTGCGCCCGAGCGCGGCGCGGCCGTCCTCGAGCGCCTGCGCCATGCGGCCTTCTCCGCAGTTGTAGGCGGCGAGCGCGAGATCCCAAGCGCCGAAGCTGTCGTACAAGAAACCGAGATAGACAATCGCCGCGTCGGTGGACTTCGTGATGCTGCGACGCTCGTCGAGCTCGTTTCCGACGAAGAGGCCGAAGCGATCGGCGGTGTCGGGCATGAACTGAAAGAGGCCGACGGCGCCCGCGGGGGACGTAGCCTGCGGGCTCATCGCGCTCTCGACGGCGGCGACCCAGACCAGGTCTTCGGGCAGGTCGGCTTGTTGAAGCTCGGCCTCGATGTGGTTTTCGTAGCGACCCGCGCGGCGATAGCGCTCTTCGAAGCTCTTGCGACCCTTCTCGTCGTTCGCGAGATAGTCGAGGTAGCGCATCGTCCTCTTCGTCGGCGCGATCGGGAGGTCGGAGAGCGTCGTCACGACGCCTTCCAGGCCGGCGGACGGCGCGGCGTCGAGATCGACGAGCTCGAAGTCGTCTCGGAGCGCGGCCTGCTCGATCGCCGCCGGATCGCTGTCGGTGGGTGACGACGTCGCCGCACTCTCCGGGGCTCGGGTCTCTCGCGTGACCGCGAGGCCGACGACGGTCGCGACCAACGTCGCGCCGACCGCGACGGCAGAGATCGAGAGTACGCGGCGGCTCGGGCGAAGCACGGCGAGCTCTCAGGATGCCGCCTCGAGGGGTGCGTCGCAACGCGGCCCGGCGTCGCGGTCGTGCCGGCCCGCCCGGAGGCGGGATCGCCGACCTGGATCTGCGATGATCCAAAAGAACCCAAAAAGCCCCATGGATCACCATGTAGGTGCATGGAATCCGTGGTCCTACGTCTGGCACACCACTTGCGATGGGCCCCGCCATGAAAAGGGCACTGATCCTCGGCCTCGGAATGGTCGCGCTCGGCGCGGTGGGCTGCACCGGCGACGACCTTGAGAGCAACACCGACAACTTCTCGAGCAACCAGGCGACGCTGCTCGAGCTCGAGTTCGACGGCGAGCTGGTCACCACGCAGACCTACGATCTCAAGTCGACGATCAACGACCAGCTGCTCTACACGATCGGTCACTTGAACGGCGACCGCTCGGTCGGCCGACTCGATGCGCTCGAGCTGTCGAACATCCAGAGCGAGCGGCTCGAGGACGGGACGACGAAGGTCACGTACCACGCCGTCCTCCCTGTCGGCTGGGGCTCGAAGACGAACCTGCCGAAGGACTACACCTTCACGCTGCCGCGGAGCATCGACTACGCGTCGCTCGACAAGTTCGCGACGAAGTACGGCCACGACTGCGCCGAGCACGGCGCGCACGACGTCTCGAGCGGCAACCTCTGGTACTACTTCCGCCCCTCGCAGTCGGGTTGCAAGCTCGACACGGCCGACGTCGTCTCGCTGAAGGCGGACGTCTCGAAGAGCGTCCTCAACACCGACGGCAAGTACCCGGAGTACGACCAGGTCTGGGACGACAACGAGCTTCGCGTCGTCGCCATCTTCGGCAAATACGAGAGCGGCGCGACGTCGACGAGCGACGCGGGCATCTCGGCGTACAACCAGTTCGTCTCGACGATCCGCACGAAGTGGGGCGGTGGCACGGTGACGCCGAGCGACGCGCCGACGAGCCCGGGCGTGAAGGTTCCGGACGTCGAGTATCAGGTCACGCTGGCCGACGGAAAGAAGCTCATCGTCAACGCTCTGCTCGTCGACGAAATCTCGAGCGCGCCGGAGAAGTTCTACCAGCGCTACGAGGGCCTCAGCACCGAGGCGGACATCATCTTCTACAACGGCCACGCGGGCCTCGGTCAGAACGTGCGCGCGCTCGCCAAGCGTGGAGAGTTCCGCGCGGGCAAGTACCAAATCATCTTCATGAACGGCTGCGACACGTTCGCGTACGTCGACGGCTCGCTCGCAAAGACGCGCAGCGTGCTGAACCCCGACGATCCGACGGGCACGAAGTACATGGACATCGTCACGAACGCGATGCCGGCGTTCTTCACGTCGATGCCGACCGCGTCGCTTGCGCTGGTCGACGGGCTGCTCTCGGTCGACAAGCCGGTCACCTACCAAGACATCTTCGCGAAGATCGACAAGAGCCAGGTCGTCGTCGTCACGGGTGAAGAGGACAACGCGTTCACGCCGGACGGCATCGAGACCAAGTGGGAGTTCAACGACGGCGGCTCGGTCGCGAAGGGTGAGGACGAGAAGTTCTCGCTCGGGACGCTCCCGGCCGGAAAATACGTCGTCTCGATTCACGAGGACCAGGCGAGCCCTGGCGGCGACGCGGATCTCTACGTCGGCCTCGGCTCGGCTCCGACCCTCGACACCTATGACTTCCGTCCCTGGATCGATGGCTCGAACGAAGAGGTCCACTTCACGCTCGAGAAGTCGACGAAGGTCTTCGTCATGGTGCACGGCTACGAAGACGCTGCACAGGCGACGAGCGCTTTCATGCTGAGCGGTCGCGTCGAAGACTGAATCGTCCGACCTCTGGTCGGCGATCGCGAGCGAAGCAACTTCGATAAGCCTACCGTTCGTTCGATCACGCCGTCGCGGCCTCGCCTCCCCGATAAGATCAGGGACGCGAGGCCGCGTGATATTCTGCTTGGATGGGACGCGATCGGGGCTCCCGCGACCCCACCGACCAGAACGTCGATCCACAGTCTGCTCGGCAGGAAATTGCAGAGGGGGCGCGCGAGATCGCCGTCGACGATTGGGTCGACGCGCAGCTGCGTGAGCGGCCGAAGACCGTCTCTGGCATGAAGGCGGTGGGCACGTTCCGAGAGACTGCGCGTGGGATGGGCTCGCCCGCGATGGGTTCGTCGGTCGCGGGTCCTCCGGGTTCCGGCTCTCAGGTTTCTGGCTCTCAAGGTTCTGGCTCTCAAGGTTCTGGCGGGTCGCCCGCGCCGCCGCACGACGCGCCCGACACGCAGCGCGAGCCGCCGAAGTGGTCCGCGTCGACCGTCGCGTTCGTCGCGTTGAAGGACGAGCGCATCTCGCAGCTCGAAGAGCAGCTCGCGAAGGCGAAGGCCGACCTGATGAGCCGCGAAGCCGCGCCGATGCCGGCGCCCAGGCCCGCGCCGGCGCAGCGGACGATCCCGATGCAGGCGCTCGCGGCTCCGCCACCTCCGACCTACGCGGCGCCGCCCGTCGGGCCGCGCGGCCAGGGCGCGACCCTCTTCATGCCCGCACCGGATGCGCACGTCGGGCCGCGTGGTCAGGGCGCGACGCTCTTCATGCCTGCGACGGACGCAGCGGGGGCGTCGCCTTCTCCCATGCCGATGGCGGCAACGCCGATGGCTCCCACGGCGGCGGGTCGCCCCGCACCCGATCCCGCGAGGGCGCCCGTCCAAGCCGCGGAACCGGCCGCGCGCCCGATCGCCGATCCGCTCTCCGAGGACGACGGCGGTGCGAGGACGATGATGCTCGCACCCGACGCGGCGATGCCGTTCGGCGCGACCGCGCCTTCGGATCTCGAGCCGTTCGCCCCAGCCCCGTCGGTGCAGTCGGTGCCGCCGCTCGGGCCGGCGCCGCCGGTCGCGTCGATGCCACCGGGTCCGTTGCCGTCGTACCTGTCGCCTCATCACGAGCCGACGGCGAAGACCTTCGAAGCCGGGGACCTCGTGCTCGCGCCGCCGCGTCGTCGAAAGGGCGGCTGGCTCATCGGAGTCGCGCTCCTCGCGATCGCGCTCGTAGGCGCGGCCTACGCGTACCGCGCCGGCCTCGGACCTTTCGCGGCGCTGCGAGCGTCCGAGATGTCGAAGGGCGAGGCCGCCACGACGAAGACCCAGGCCACCCAAGCCGACGCGAAGACGACCGCCGCCACGACGACGGCGACCAGCGCGTCGAACGCGACCACCGCTGCGACGACGACTTCGCCGAGCGCGACGCCGTCCGCCACCGCAACCGAGGCGCCGCCGCCTTCGGCCGAGGCGCCGCCGCCGGTGGCGCCGGACGATCCGAACGATCTCGCGGCGCTCCTTTCGTTTCAGGGCTACCTCACCGTGACCTCATCCGGCGATGCAGAGGTCGTCGTCCAGGGCCAACCGGCGGGTCGCACGAACACGCGCCTGCTCGTGCGATGTGGCCCGAGGAACGTGCGCCTACAGAGCGACGACGCGAAGTGGTTGTCCGAGGGACAGCACGTTCAAATCGACTGCATGCAGCACACGCACGTGACGATCGCTATCCAGCCCTGATCACGCGACCGCGGATTTCCATTACATCCGATTTCAAATCAAGTCCGACGGGGGACTGTGGCTTGGTCGTGACAATTGCGCCTCACCTGCGCCGACGGCGCCTCGTCGCTTGTCGGGAGTGGATATCTAAGATAAGCGCTTAGGGTTGAGTGCTTGTGTGCCGTTGTAGAGTGTCGGCCCCCGACTTGGTCATGCGACTTCCGGTGGGTGGACGACGACCTCACGGTTCCGGTGATTTACGGGGAGATGCAGCCATGCGCAGTGTCAGTCAGCTCGGATTTTTCGTGGCGATGGGGTTCGGTGTGCTCGCTGCGTGCGATAGCGGGGGCGACACGGACGGGGCCGGCGGTGACGACGGGACCTCTACGACCTCGAGCTCCGGGGGCGCGACGACCAGCGCTGGCGGGGCCTCGACGACGACGAGCGCCAACGGTGGATCGTCGACGACGAGCTTCGGTGACGGCGGCGGGACGACAACGAGCGCGGGCGGCTCGACCTCCGATGGGGGCGGCGGCTCGACCACGAACGCCTCGACCACGACTTCGGCGGGGGGCCCCGTATGTGGCAACGGAATCGTCGAGACGGGGGAGAACTGCGACGACGGCAATCTGGTCGGGGGCGACGCATGCAATGTCTACTGCGTCGATCCGGGCACGCCGCTTTGGACGCAGACGTACCTCGTTCCCACGAACGTCGCGGCTTGGTACGGCACGACCACCGACAGCGTCGGGGCGGTCTACGTCACGGGAGTGCAAGAGACTGCCGCACAGGTCGACAATCTCATCGTCCGCAAGTACTCGCCCTCCGGGAGCATCGCCTGGACGCAGACGTACGCGGGCGATGGAAGCGCGATTGGTGCTGACATCGCGCTCGATCCGCAGGGCAACGTCATCGTCGTCGGTCGAACAGGCGCCACGGATGCGGATCAGAACGTCCTCGTCGCCAAATTCAATGGAAACACAGGGGCCTTCGTTTGGGATTCTCTCCTCGACTACGAAGGTGGGTTCGACACCGCGACGGGGGTCGCCATCGACCCCGCGGGGGCAATCTACGTCAGTGGGGTCGGCGAATACGGCGACCCCGACTACGACTATATGATCATGAAGTTCGCTGCGGGCACCGGCAATTACGTCATCGGGGCGGCCTTCGACGCGAACGCCGATGCCGACTACGCGAACGGCATCGCGCTAGGGCCCGACGGAGCGATCTATCTCGTCGGAACGGCGACCCTCGCGTCCCCAGATTTCTTCGTCGAGAAGTTCACACAGACAGGAACTGCGCAGTTCGCTGACGTCTGGGGCGTGCCATTCGATGGCGAGGGTGGCGACGTGGACGGCGGTCTCGGTATCAGCGTCGACGCAGCGGGCGATATTGTCGCCGTTGGGGGGTTCTACTCGGCGACCGGCATCGGGAACGCCACGGTGATCAAGCTCAGCGCATCCGATGGCACGACGATCTGGTCCGTGCCCTACGACGATGGGCTTGATTCGGTCGCCTACCGAGTCGACACCGACGCAACGGGCATCACGGTCGTCGGTCTGACCGACACACTCAATCATGGACTCGACGGTTGGGTTCGCAGGTACGCCCCGGACGGCACGATGCTGTGGACGCAGACCTACAACGGCCCCGCGAGTGGTGGTGACGCGGCCTACGCCGTTTCGATTCGACCGGATGGCTCGACAGCGGTCGTCGGCGTACAGGGCATCGCGAACGGAAACGCCGCCTGGACTCGTGTCTACGCGCCGTAGATCGATCGAGGCGTAGCCCGCTGCTGCGGGTGGGTCCCTGCGTCGGATCATCGACGACGCAGGTTCTTCCCCGCAGAGCCCGCTTTTACGCGCGTAGCCAGGGCGGCAAGAGCGGGCTGGGATCGGCCGTGGTGATGATCCACAGCTGATGGGCCGCGCGCGTCGCGCCGATGTGCAAGAGGTGGCGGCCGTCGTCTTCCGTCGGGTACGTCGACGCGTTCACGTCGACCAACACGACGTAGTCGTACTCGAGGCCCTTCACCTGCTTCACGTCCGTCACCTCGACACCGGGCTTGAACGAGAACTCGAACGAGCGGATGCGCCTCAGATGCGGGATGTCCGCCATGCGGAGCGCCGAGTAGTAGTTGTCGGCCTGCTCCGGGTGGCGCGCGAGGATCGCGATGGTCGCGTTCGGCTCGCGGATGGCGAGCGGTCGGAGCGCGTCGGCGAGGAACGCGACGGCCGCGCCAGGGCTCGGGAACTCGTGGAGCTCGACGGGCGCGCCGGAGCGATGCGCGATCGGCGGCTCGGGATCGGCCAGCGGACCGAGGACGTGGCGGGCGACCGCGAGGACCTCTTTCGTCGAGCGATACGCGATGCGCAGCGGCTCGATCTCGACGGCGCTCATGCCGAGATCCGAGAGGACCTTCTTCCAGTCCTTGAAGCCGGCATCCATGTGGATGCGCTGCGCGGTGTCGCCGGCGAGCGTGGCCGAGCGATGGACCATGCCCTCTTTGCCCTTTTCGGGGATCTTGCGGACGCAATCGAGGAGGACGGCGAGATCGATCGGCGACAGATCTTGCGCCTCGTCGACGAAGAGATGCTCGTAGACGAGCGAGCCCTTCATGCCCTTGCGAAGCTCGCCCTTCACGCACTGGTAGATGCGCAGGAGGAGGGCGTCGTCCTCGGGATCGAGGCGCGCGCGCTCGTCTTCGTCGACCGCGCGGCGATCGACGCCCATGCTGCGCTCTTCGTCGACTTCGTCACGCACGGGCTCGTCGTCTCGCGAGGCCTTGCGCTCGGCGCGGTCGCCTGGATCGAGATCGAGGACGGCGGGGCAGCGCTCGGCGCACCAGCGCAGGGCGCGTCGGATGTCGACGACCGGGAACTCCGGATCGGGATCCTTCTCGAACGCGGCCAATACATCCGCCGAGTGGGTCAGGAGCTCGGCCCAGAACCAGAGCATCCCGCGCGAGTCCTTCCGCGTCCTCGGGTCGGCGATGAAGTCTACGGCCTTGTCTTGAAGGAGCTTCAAGAGGACGGGGTGGGTCTTCAGGCGCGTGACGACCGTCGGCGTCGAGTCTTCGACCTCTGCGTCGAGCCAAGCGTAGTGCTTCTTGCGCTGCTCTTTCGCCCAGTCGCCGTACGTCTCGATCGGCAGGTTGTGGATGCCGAGCGCCGGCAGCATCTCTCCGATGTAGGCGCGGAGCGCGGGGCTCCCGACGACGACGAGCATCTTGTCGGGCGAGAAGCGGTGCTTGTTCTGATAGGCGAGGAACGCGAGGCGGTGCACGCCGATCGTCGTCTTGCCGCTGCCGGCGCCGCCCTGGATGACGACGAGGCCGGAGTCGGCCTTGCTGATGAGCTCGAACTGGCGCGGATCGAGGAGGGCGGCGATCTCCGGAAGATGTCGGTCTTCGCGCTGGCTGCCGGTGTCGTCGATGCCGAGGACGCCGCGCATGTCCGATGGACGCATGGCCTTGCCCTGGCCGCCGGCGAGCTCGGTCGAGGCCTGCGACAGCGCGCGCCAGCCCGTCTTGCCGCGGACGAACACGCCCTGCGGCGCCGTCACGCGGCGTAGATCACCTTTCTGAATGGTGACGGTGCGTCGCGCGAGGACGGTGCCCACGACCTCGCGTTCGCCCATCGTCTCTTCGTATTCGGCGCCTTCTTCGTACTTGTAATAAATCTGGCTGACGGGCGCGTGGCGCCAGTCGACGATGCGAACGCCGGCCTTTGCGTCGATGAGCGTCGTCTTTCCGACGAGTACGTCGCGGACGGGCTTGCCCTCTTCCTGGAGGCGCACGTGCCCGAAGTAGGGGCTCCGCGGATCGACCGCTTCGGTCACGTTCTCGGCGCGGCGCGCCGCGATGCCGGCGATTCGCTCCATCTGTTGCACGAGCGCGGGGACGTCCTCGAGTCGGGCGACCGAGATCTGATCTCGGAGCTCGATCATGTCCTCTTCGTAGTCGGCGATGGGCGGCGGCTTGGACGGTCGATACGTCGAGAGGAAGTCGTTCACACGACCGAGCATTTTCTGCTCTTCCTCGACGATCGGGGGAGCAGGCATCTCGGACGGTTCGGTGTCGGTAGGCTTTTGCTGCATGGGCTGGGCTGAAAAAGTGACGGACGCGAATGACACGTTGTCACCGCCCTGTCGAGAGAAGTTGCGCGTCGGGGTTCGTAACGCTGGGCTACGCGGCCCACCACGCGACGACGTAAGCAGAGAAGCCGAGCACGCCGGCGATCAAGCCGGGGCGCGCCCTCTTCCAGTCGAGCCGCCCCGTCTCGTCGAAGGCGCGTCCCCAGATCCAAGCGAGCCCTCCGATTAGGAGCAGAAACGCGGCACTCAACGCCACGATCCACCCGGGCTCGGGCGCATAGCGCGTCGCGAGCTGGGAGAGCTGCTCCTTTTCGATCGTCTCTTTCGGCTCGGTCGCGGTCGCAGGCGGGCGCTCTCCCGAGCGCGCCTCGATCCGAGCGATCGCCGCCTCGGCCTGCTTCGCGTCCTCGGCGTGCGGCGGGAAAAGCCATCGCGTCGACGCGCTGGCGGTCGTGACGCCCCGGTAGGCGAAGAGCGCGACATCATCGAGCTTGCGCTGGTCCGCCTCGGCGCCGAGCGCCATCAGTCGACCGTACGCGACCCGGACATGCGGGGCGCCGGGTGCGTACCAGAGCGCGGCGGCGCGCGCGCGAACGGCGGCTTCGTGTGGGTCGCCATTCTCGAGGGCCGTCGTGCTCGCGCGGAGCTCGGCTTCGCCAGCCAAGACGACGCGCAGTGTCGCGACCGCGAGCACCGCCAAGACCGCGACGAGCGCGCCGAGCGCTCTGCGCGCTCCGGCGTGCCACCCGGGCGACGTCACAAGAAGTCGCGCCTCTTGAAGACGAACGACGCGCCGACGAGCATGACGACGCTCCACCCGACGGCGACGCCCGTTGCGAACAGCAGGTATCGCACGCGATCGACGTCGGCTGCTTCGCCGGTGAGGAGAGGACGCGGTGGGACGTAGAGCTGGAGGTTCGGGACGATCTTGCCCAGCACCTTCGCGCCTTGGCTGACGGTCGGACCAAAGAACTTCGTCGGGAAGCGATCGAGGCTGTCCGAAGACCGTCCGACGCCCCAGAGGCCGAGCGTGAGGAGCGCCGAGAGGAACGGGCTCGAGAACGACGAGAAGAGCATCGCGATCGCAGAGACGATCGAGACCTCGAGCACGGTCAGATACGTCGCCGTCAGCACCATGCGGCGCTCGTCGGGCGCCACGTCGGACAAGAGCGCGCCGATCGCGAGCATGACGATCGCCCACGGAATCGGGCCGTACGTGCGCGCCGATGGATACCGGATCGCCGCCACGCCGAGCGCGAGGAGCGGCACGCCGAGCCCCGCGGCGACGACTGCGCCAGACTTTCCGGCGAGCCCCGCGGACAGACATAGGATGAGGCCCGCGTCCGCGGCGATGAAGACGAGCAGCGTCAGGAGGATGCCGAAGTATTTTCCGACGACGTACTCGGCGCGCGTGATCGGCCGCGCGAGGATCGGGAAGATCGTCTTCTGCTCGAGCTCTCGGTAGAGCGAGGTCGCGCCGATGACGACGGCGACCGCGACGCTGAAGAGCGAGATGCTGGCGGTGCCGAGATCGGTCACGACGCGCGCCGAGTTGTTCAGCGTGAAGCTGCCGATGACCAGCGAGAAGAGCGACACGGCGAAGGCGACGCCGGCGAGACCGAGCAAGATGCGCGCGCGTACCGCCTCTCGATAGGTGTTGATGGCGATCGTGGACACGCGGAGGAGCACGGCGGGCGGGAAGTTACCACGACGAGCGCGCCGTTTCCGAGCTGCTACGCTCGCGCGACACATGGACGGCGTGCCGAGAGGCCCAAGCGACGTCGAGGCGCTGGTCGCGCTTCTCCGCGACAGACGCACCGCAGTGCTGACCGGGGCTGGGCTCTCGACGGAGTCGGGCATTCCCGACTACCGGGGGCCTGGGACGCGCGCGCGAGCCCGAAACCCCATTCAACACCGCGACTTCGTGCAACGTGAGTCGGTGCGAGCGCGGTATTGGGCGCGTGCGGTGGTCGGCTGGGAGCGCTTCTCGAGCGCGTCGCCGAACGCGGGGCATTTTGCGCTCGCCGACCTCGAACGCGCAGACATCGTCACGGGCGTCATCACGCAGAACGTCGACCGACTGCACCACGCGGCAGGGAGTCGCCGCGTGATCGAGCTGCATGGCGCGCTCGCCGAGGTGCGGTGTCTCGATTGTGGAAGCCGCGAGGCGCGCGCGTCGGTGCAGCGGCGCCTTCTCGAGGTGAACCCGGGGTTCGACCAACGCCTGGCCTCGAGCGCTCCGGACGGGGACGCAGACATCGCAGGCGAGGCCCTCGCGGGCTTTCGTGTCGTCGGTTGCCTCGCGTGTAGTGGCGTCTTGAAACCCGACGTCGTCATGTTCGGCGACAACGTCGATAAGGCGATCGTCGACGCGGCGTTCGAGCTCGTCGACGCGGCCGACGTGCTCCTCGTGCTCGGCACGTCGCTCGCCGTGTGGTCTGGCTACCGCTTCGTGAAGCGCGCCGAGGCGCGCGGCATGCCGATCGGAATGGTCAATCTGGGCGAATCACGCGGCGACCCCCACGCCACCGTCCGGCTCGACGCGAGGCTCGGCGAGACGTTGACGCGTCTTCGCGAGGCGCTGGTTCCGCCGTCGTCGCCGGCGCAGGTTCAGGTGGCCGGCTCCCAGTAGCGCGTCTCGACGATCTCTTCGTCGTCGAGAACGAGGGTCGTGACGGACGCGACCGAGCAACGGCGTCTCAAGAAGAGCCACGGCCAGCGTCGCGCGAGCGGGTGCGCCTTTGCCGTGCCGAGTCGATACGCGAACGCGACTTGGGCCATCCAGATCGGAAATTGGTGGCTCAGTACGACGAGCTCGCGCGACGGATGCGCTTCGAGCGCGTCGAGGATGGCTCGACGCATGCGCTCGGCGACGACGACAGGCGGTTCATCTTCGCCGTGCGCGGATTTGTCGAGCCAACGAGACACGAACGCCCGCGGCGCGAACCGGCGCGGCAAACCTTCGGTCCATGAGCGCGCTTCGATGACGCGCTCGTCGAACGCGATGGCGTCCGGCGGCGTCGCACCATCGCGCTTCGAGAGCTCTCGATGAACGATCGACGCCGTCTCTTTCGCGCGCTCGAGCGGGCTCGAGAGCAGCGTGACCGAAGGTGGCAGTGTCTCGCGGAGGCGCGCGGCTGAAGCCTCGACCTGTGCTCGGCCTCGCTCGCTCAGGACGAAGCCGGGCAGCGTGCCGTAGATGACGCCGGCAGGGTTTTCGACCTCTCCGTGCCGAACGAGGTGAACCACACGCCGCATCTCTCGCCGCGCTCTTAGTGCGAAGCGAGGAAGGCGGCCAGATCTGCGACGAGAGCTTCGTCGACCGGCGTTCGGCGCTGATATTCTTCGGGAGCGCTCTTGTCCTCGCCTGCGGCGAGGAGGTGGTTGAGCTTCGGGTAGAGGTGGAGCTCTGCGTTCTTCCGTCCAGCGAGCGCGCGCTTCCAGCGGTCGAAGTCGACCTGGGTCACCTGGTAGTCGCGGCCGCCTTGCGCGACGAAGACGGGACGATCGACCTTCGCGATCGTCGCGAGCGCGTCGTACTTCGCCAGATCGATGAAGTAGGCGGGACCGGCGCCCATCAACGTCTCTCCGGCTTTCGCAGGCGCGCCTTTCAAGAGCTCTGCGACGCGCGCCTTCGTGCGCTGCGTGTCCGCGATCATCGCGGTCTCGGATGCCTCGACCTTGCCGTCGAGCTTCGCCAGGTATTCGAGTTGCTCGATCATCATGTCGAAGAGATCGCGCGTCGAGCCGGCGAGCAGTACGAGGCCATGCACGTCGGGCGCTTTCGCGGCGATGCGCGGAGCCAGGAACCCACCCAAGCTGTGCCCGACGACCCAGATGCGCTTCGGATCGATTCGCGGATTCGACTCGAGCAGGTGAAGCGCCGCGATGGCGTCGGTGACGCTCTCGTCCTCGGCGGTGAACGTCGAGAGATCGATCTTCGCGCCGTAGACCTTCGTCCGCTTTTCGAACCGAAGCACGGCGATCCCCTTGGTCGCCAGGCCGCCGGCCAGATCCGCGAAAGGTCGATTCGGACCGATGGATTCGTCGCGATCGCCCGGCCCCGAGCCGTGGACGAGGATCACCGCAGGCACGCCGGTCTTGCCCTTCGGCAGCGTGAGAGTGCCCGGGAGCTTCCACGGATCGTCGCCAATCGTGATCTCGCTCTCCTCGATCGCGGAAGGGTCGGTGTACGACGGCGGCGCATATGCCTCGGGCGTCGGGATGAAGAAGAGGCCCGCGATGTGATGCTCGGTGTCGAACGCGAGCTTCACGTCGATCTTCGCGTTCTCGAACGCGCAGCTCACGGCGACGATCGTGTACGGACCTTGCTTGTCGGATTTCGCGCCGACGACCTTCTGGAGCGCGCCCGCCTGCGCACCGAGGCCCTTCCACGTCGCCTCGAGCTTCACGTCGTCGAGGGCCGAGCTCATCGTTTTGTCGAAGTCGCGTCGCGCCTCTGCGTAGCGGTTCTGGCGAAGAAGATCGACGAATTCGAGGCCGGCGATCTCTTCTTGCGTGGGCGTCGCCGCGGCGCTGGACGTGGCGCTCGAGGTCGGGGACGGGGAATCTGAGGGCATGCTGGCTTCACCGGAGGCGGACGTCGCCGCGCTCGTGGTCGGAGGTGCGTTCGGCGTGTCGGCGGGCGGATCCGAGCATGCAGCCAGGATCGCGAGCGTGATCGCAAGGATGGGTCGGGTTCGCATCGGTCTCTCTGCCTCAGTCGCTCACGATGGCGATGAACGTGCCCGCGCCGATCAGCACGAGCTCGGTCGTGATGATCGCCGCGCCCTCGGCGCTGTTGAAGCCGTACGGATTGTTCTCGCCGAAGAGGACATAGCTGCCGCCGATCGCGATGCCGCTGGCGAGAGCGACGGTGCTGACGATCGTCACGATTTGGAGCGCGCTCATTCCCTCCTTCTCTGGCGGAAGGCGCGGATTCGTGACCGGCCCGCTCTCTCTCGGGTCGACCCATCCGGGCGGGTGGACCTCGATCTTGAAGAACAAGCGCTTGCCCACGTCTTCGGCCTTCACCCGGAGCGTGCGGTGGGCGGTGCCGCCGTCGGCGGAGATGACGCGGACGTCGTGCTCACCAGGATCGAGCGCAAAGGGCCGATCTACCCCGCCCGTGGGCATGGCGAGCTCGTCGATGTAGACGTTCTTGGCAGCTCGCGAATATTCGAACGTGATCGCGGCTCGCTGGTCGAAGATCGCGGAGAGCGCGCGCTTCTGCCACCCGAGATAGGGCTGCGAATAATCCGAGAGGTCGGACGCGATCCAATACCAAGCGGCGGCGGCCGGCGGCGAGCCCAGCGCGATCGACGCGAGCGCGAGGCCGCCTGCGGCACGCCAGCTTGCGTGCGTCGACTGGGCGGCCTCGAGGAGCGTCCGCGCACGACGCGCGTGCTCCTTCTTCTCGTCGGGCGTCGGAGCCGAGCTTGCGAGCTCGAGCTCCTGGTAGCCCTCGTCGACCTGTGGATCCGGAGCGGAGTCATCGACCTGCGGATCCGGAGCGGAGGCGTCGACGGCGTTCGGCGCTGCCGCGGCAGGCAAAGCGGAGCCGGAGGCCGGCGCGTCCGGGGGCGCCGCGCTCGCAGAGAAGGACACCGCGAGGCACATCGCGCAGCTCGCCCCTGCCGCGAGAGCACGACGCGCGCTCATGGGTCGACCACGTAGACGTCGAGGTTCCAGAGCCCGACGGCGCCGTTGTAGCCGTCGACCTGTACGTAATAGGTCCCCGCGTCGAGCATCAGATCGAGGTAGCTCTTGTTGCCCGAGTAGCCGACCGAGCACGCGAGAGGCACCTCGGTCCCGGGGCACGCCGGGCCCTTTCTCACGTCGAGCATCGTGTCGTAGCTGGACCCGCCCATGTCGATGACGACGCGCTTCGGCTGCGACAGCACGAGCTTCAAGAGCTGGTCGTTCGCGCCGTTCGGCATGCCGCCTGCCTGGTCGCAGCCGGCCGGGAAGTCGGCGGCTACGTTCGACGTGTTGCCTTGGAAATAGCCGCCCGCCTCCGGGATCGTGACGGCGTCCGCGCATGCGTCGGCGAACGGAACCAGCGTCGCGGGCTTCGTCGGCCGCGTGAACGCGGTCACCTGTTGAGGCAGCGCAGCCGAGCTCTCGGCGACGACGCGATAGTCGCCCGCGGGGACGCCGCGCTTGTGGGTTCGAACGGGCGATTGCGCGCCGAACGCGCACGAGAGCAGGCTCGAGGGGCCGTCGCACGCCGGCCCGGACAGCTCGATGGATGCGGTGTCGCCGCTCGAGATGCGCTGGACCAAGAGGACGTCGCTTTGGGTCGGGAGCGTCAGCCCATACGCCGCGTCGGTCGCGGGGCCGAAGCACCCGAGTGAGATATCGTCCTGGTGATTCGCCATCGGCACGTCGACCGTCACGCCTGGGGTGAGTGTCGCCGTGCCGGCGCAGTCCTCGTCGTCCGGAGGATCGGTCGGAGGCGACACCGAGGCCGTGAGCGACACGTTCGTCGGTGCGGTCGACGAGACGGCGACGAAGTAGTCGCCGGCCGGGAGCGAGTGGCGGAAGAGGTGCGGCGCTGCGTTCATCGCGCAGGCGATCTCGTCTTCCGGAAGCGCACAGGCCGCGCTCCGAAGCGAGATCGACGGCCACCCGTCTCCGTCGACGCTGACCGCGTAAAGATCGAGATCGCTCGTCTCGGTGAGCGTGATCTCGTAGACCAGCTCTCCGAGCAGCGTCCCACAGGCGGACTCGAGGTCTTCTGCGGCGTCGACGATCTCGACCTCTGTCGGAGTGCCGAGCGCGAGCGGCGCCGCGGTGCCACACGTCTCGTTCGTTGCTTTCGTCGAGGCCGGTTCGAAAGAGACGTCGAGGGTGATGGGCCCGGCGCCGCTGGTCGTGACGTAGAGGGGAACCGGCGTCTCCGTCGCGCCGCCGCCGATGCCGCGGGCGCGGATGCGGGAAATCTGCCCCAAGATCGGGTGCGCATACGAGCCGCTGCACGCAAGCTCGGACGACGGATCTCCGCACTGTCCGGCCATCGCGAGGCTGACGGCCGGCAGGGTCGCTCGCGCTCGAGCGACGACGTCGACCGGCGGACCGGGGGGGATGATCACTGCCGCGACGACGTCTCGAAGCGAGCCCATCGGTCCGGTGGCGCAGCTCGTCGGATAGTCGAACGCCGCGCCGCTCGAGTTCATGGCGTAGGTGCCGCTCGTCGTGATGATGAGCGGCTCGATGCAGGTGTCGTCCTCTGGCGAGACGCAGTCGGGCTCGTCGACGATGCCGTCGCAGTCGTCGTCCGCGCCGTTCGCGCAGACCTCGGGGGTCATCGAGGACACGAGCGGGTCGTCGTCGTCGCAGTCTCCGCCCCCGCAGTGGATGTCGGGGTCGCCGTCTTGATCCGCGTCGCGCAGCACGTGGGTGCAGCTCTGCGGGGCTTCGACGCAGGTGTCGATGGTGCAGACGTTGTCGTCGGCGCAGCTCGCCGGCGCGCCCGGCACGCAGCCGAGCTTCTGGTCGCAGACCTCGTCGCCGTCGCAGTGGATTTCGTTGCCACAAAGGGACGAGTCGCCCTTGAATCGACAACGCTCGAGCGTCGGATCACAGGCGTCGATCGTGCAATCGATGCCGTCGTCGCACTGCGCGTCCTCGACGCATGGACCCCCCAGCTCGGGATCGGTGTCGGCGCCGCCGGAGCCCGCGCCCCCCGCGCCGCCCGTCCCCGCGGTCGTGGTGTACGGGTTCGTCGGGCGTGCGCCGTCACACGCGATGGCTGCGAGAGACAACGCGAAGAAGAGCGTCGCCGTCCGTACCGCTCGCATCGGGATGACTGTAGCAGGGCCCACGAGCCTCTGGCATCATCGTGCCGTCGATGGCGGTGTCTCGTGCGGCGCTGCTACGCTGCCCTCGCCGCGGACTCTCACGCGCACCAGAGAACAACTCATGTCGGGCGACAGACTGACACGCACGGAGCTTTCTTGGCTCCTCACGCAAGAGGCCAAGAGCGCTGCCGACAAGCTTCGAAAGGGCGTGGGCCTGACCACGCCTCCGCCGCCACCGGTGATCGCCGCGGGCGTCACGTTACCCGCGCAGACGACCATCATCCCGGCGCCTTCAGAGGACACCGGCGTCGAAGGCGTGCTCAATCGACTCGACGAGACGATGAGCATGCTCGCGTCTCTCTACGGCAACCAGCCGCGGGGCCGCCGGGGACGCATCGACATCGCCGCGCTGCTCTGGGAGATCGCCCCAGAGGCGCGCGTCCAGATCGACATGGAAAACAAGGGCCTCACGGTGTTCGGCGACGAGTCCGAGCTCCGGCGAATGCTCCACGTCTTGATGGCGCTCGGGGGTGATCCGACGACGCAGGGCGCGATGATGGTCGGCATCCGACGCGACGGCGACAAGATCAAGATCGCCGTCGAGCTCGGCCCCGACAAATCGCAGGGCTTCGACGCCGAGACGCAGTGGCTCAGTCGCATGACCGTGCGCTACGGCGGCGAGCTGCTCCTCGAGGGCAACACGAACAGCCTGATCCTTCCTGCCAGCGACGACGATCGAGAGGTCGACAGCCTTCGCCGGGAGCTCGTCGCAGCCCAAGCTCAGGGAGAGGCCGTCGCGCGCGAGCTCGCCGCCGTCATCTCCTCTCGCAGCGAGCCCCCGCCCCGCCTCGGTTCGACGGGGTCGCCTGCCGCGACCGACGGCCTCGCGCCGCTCGTCGGTATGGCCCGCTCGCTCGTGACCGATGTCCGCGGCATCCTCGCGGCCATCGGTCGCGACATGGCGCCTCTGCGTGAGCGCGGGCGTTGGGGCGAGCGCGACGCAGAGATCGCAGAGGTCGCGTCCAGCGTCGGGCGTCACGTCACGGCTGCCAGCGAGGTCGTCGGAGATCTCGCGCGCCTTGCCGGCTGCCCGCTCTTCGAGCTGCCCGGGACGTTCAACCTGGCAGATCACATGCGCGACGTCGTGAAATCCGAGCAGCTGCGCGCGTCGCGCCACGGCGTCGAAATTCGGCTGCACGCGCCCCACTCGGTCAGCGACGACCTCTTGCCGCACGCGACGACGCACATTCTTCTTCAAGAGCTGCTCGACAGCGCCATCAGCGTCTCGCCGGCGGACTCGAGGATCGAGGTGCACATCCAAGAATCGTCGATGGGCCTCGTGGTCATGGTCGACGACGCCGGCCCGCCGCTCACCCAGAAGGCTCGCTCGGGCGCGGTGAATCGCGACTTCGACGCGCTCGTTCAAGAGCGGACCGCGGCGCTCCCGCTCATCGCGGCGTTCGCCCTGTCGGCTCATCTCCACGCGCCGATCACCCTCGAGGACGCGCCGAACGGCGGCACGCGCGCTCGGGTCGTCTTCCCACGCAATCAGGGATGACCACGCGCTCCGTCGGGGCGACCTCTGTGTTCGCCCAGAACCGGCCGCGGCCGTTCGTCGCGCTGACGATCGGCGCGGTGGTGGCCGCGCTGGTCGACATCGGGTTCGCGACCCGCGACGTAGAGTTTCCTCGTGTCTCCACTGAGGTGCTCCACGCCTTCTTCGAGATCGCGACCGCGCTCGCCGTGGGTCTCTTCCTGGACGGGGTGCTGCGCGCGCTCGCCGTCGGTGCACGTCGCCTGGTCCCTCGTGCGCCGCGGCTCACGTTCTTCGCGGCCTACGCGGTGCTCGGTAGTCTCGGCGTCTGGGAGATCCTCGAGCGCGTCTATTCACGCCAAGCGGCGTCGCTCTTCAACGGGAAGTGGTCGACGCCGATTTACCTCGGCCTGACGGTCGGGGCGGGGATCGCGCTCGCGACGCTGCACATCTTCGCGGCGTGGCTCGGCCGGCGACGCTTCTTCTTCGCGCTCGGCGCCCTGGTCGGCGTCGTCGGCCTGCTCGCGAACCAACACATCTTGCCGGACGACTACGCCGAAGGGCACGCCGTCGGCGTGTGGGCGTCGGCGACGATGGTCGGCGCGTCTCTGGCTCCCCGGTTCGAACGCCTCATCACGAAGCTCGCCTCGCGACGCCGGCTGCGCTTCGGGCTCCGCGTCGCTGCCTTCGTGAGCGTGGCGCTCGCGATCGTCGGACCGCCGAACGTCGTCCGGGTCGAGCTCGTCGCGACCCCTGGGACCGCTGCCGCCTACGTGCTCGCCCTCACGATGTGGACGCTGCCGAGGTCGACCGTCGCGCCCGATCCGCGCGTCGATCCGGCGTGGCTCACCACGCGTTCGCCCGAGCCGCGCGCGCCCGATCCGCTGCGCACCGACGGGCTGCCGCCGGTCGTCGTCCTCGTCACGATCGACGCCGTCCGCGCCGAAGCGGTCATGGATCCCGACCATCTGCGGCGGATGCCGACGTTCTCACGGCTCATGCGAGAGGGCGTGACGTTCACCGACGCGCACTCGCCGGGTAGTCAGACAGCCGTCAGTCTCTCTGCGCTGTTCTCGGGGAAGTACTTCTCCGGCTTGCGGTGGGGCCGCTATGGCGTCGGGAAGAATCGCTTCGAGTACGCCGCAGACGATCCGTCGCCGCGCTTGCCTGCGCTCCTCGACGAAGAGGGGATCCCGACGTTCAAGGTGGTGAGCCTCGCGTTTCTCACGAACGACTACGGCGTCGCGCCGGGCTTCGCAGAAGAGATCAAGGTCACCACCGGGCGCCGGCACGCGACCGCGACCGAGGTGACGACGCCCCTGCTCGACAGACTTCGCGCCGCAAAGGGTCAGCCGCTCTTCGCGTTCGTTCACCTGACGGAGCCGCATGCCCCGTACGATCGCGGGGCCATCACCGAAGGCGACCCCTACGACTGCTACGTCTCCGAGATCGAGGTCGCCGACGCGTATCTCGGCAAGATCGTCAAAACGCTCGAGTCCCGCGATCTGGCGCGTCGCAGCGTCCTCATCGTCTCGAGCGATCACGGTGAGGCCTTCGGCGAGCACGACACCTGGCGTCACACGAAGACGATCTACGAGGAGCTGTTGCGCGTACCTCTCGTCGTGTGGGGTGCCGGCGTGTCTCCCCAACGCGTCGACGTCCCCGTGACCCTCCTCGATCTAGGACCCACTATCTTCGACCTGTTCGACGTCCCGACTCCGAACGCCTGGCTCGGCGAGAGCCTCGTGCCGTTCTTGCGTGGAGGCGTCACGCCGCGCACGCGTCCCATCATGGCCGAGGGCCGTCTCCGGAAGGCCCTCTTCGTCGGCGACACGAAGCTCCTCGTCGACACGCGGCGCAAGACCATCGAGGTCTACGATTTGGCGAACGATCCTGGCGAAGAAAAGAACCTCTGGGACGACGACCCGGATCGATACGCGCCCATCCTCTCTGCGATGCAGGCCTTCGGGCGCGCGCACGACTTCACCGCGCCCGGCTACAGCCCCGTCTACAAGCCATGATAACTTTCCAATCCAGAGGCCCCATGGCGCGTCGTGTCCTTCCGTCCTTATCCGTATCCGCCGTCGCCGCGATCTTGGTGGCGTGCAGCAGCGGAGACGCATCGACCGAGAGCTCCGACGGGGGCGACGGCCTCGGCGGCGCCGCGTCGGCCGGCTCGACCTCTGCCTCGACGACCCACGGCTCCGGGAGCGTGGTCGCCGTCACCTCGGGCGCCGGGGGCGGCGCCATCACCAGCTGCGATCCGCCGCCCATGCCGGGCACGCTCTACGAACGCAATGCCGTGACCATGGGTCTCGAGCCGACGAGCATGTGCCAATACGAAGGGCAGGTGCTCTTGATAGTAAACGTCGCGGCCATATGAGGCTCGACCCCTCAGATGGGTCCCCTCCAGGTCGTGGAGGACACGTTCGCAGCGCAGGGATTCCACGTTCTCGGTTTCTTCAGCGACGACTTCGGCACGCAAGGCGGTGACGACGGTCAGATCGACAGCTGCAACGGGATGTACGAGGTCAGCTTCCCGGAGTTTACGATCGACCACGTCATCGACGTCGATGGTGCGGGCCCCGAGACGCCGCAGCCGGTCTGGGATTGGCTCTTGAGCCAGCCCAACCCTGGCGCGCCGGCGACGCTCGCCCCCGACTGGAACTTTCACAAGTACCTCATCAGTCGCGACGGCAAGCTCGTCGCGCACTACCTACGCGAGACCTGGCCTGGCGACGACCCGAACGATCCGAATGACAGCTTCGAGTCCAGCGAGATCGTCCAGGGCATCGAGGCCGAGCTCGCGAAGCCCGCTCCGTGACGCTAGCTCCCACGAGAATGCGGCCAGAAGCCGCTCTCGATCGAAGCCACGCCATCACGCCTCACGGGCATGAGTGCTTGACTCGCCTGCGCGTCGGCGGCTCTCATCCGTCGTTCTGCGCCTGCGTGCTCGCATCGTCGTAGCGGCGTTCGTGGCCGCTCTCCCGCTGACGCTGTCGACTGTCGCGTCGGCGCAGCCAGGCGCGCGCGCGCCCGCGGCGACGACTCCTGCGCCCGCCGACGAGACGCCGAAGATCGTTCGCATCGCGCTCTCTACCGCGGCGTCTCGTTCACTCGGCGAAGCGCGGCTCCGGAGGCTCGTCGAGATCCTCCTCGGCGGCGCCGCGAACGTCCCGGCCGAACCCGCAGGCCCGCTCGACGAGAACGCGGTCCGTGTGTTCGTCGACCTGCCGCAGCCCACCGTCGTTCGCATTCAGGTCCAAGGCCCCGGGCGCCGCATCGATGCGCGTCGCGTCGACGTCGCCGGTCTGCCTTGGGACGTCGCGACGCGCTACGTGGCCATCGCCGCGAGCGAGTCGGCTCGCGCGCAGCTCGCGTCCCCGATCCGATGGCGACCTCGAGCCCCGACAGAGGACGAGATCCGCGACGCCCTCGCGGCGAAACCCTCGTTCGAGCTCGCCGCCGGGCTCGTCGGCGCCTTCCTGACCGATGCGGATGTCGGGCTCCTGGGCTCCAGGCTCCGCGCGACGTTTCACCAGCCGATCCTGAGCGAGACGCTTACCTTGACGGCCCTCGGCGGGACCACGGGTGGCGACTGGCTCGAGCTTGGCCTCGATCTGGCGCATCGAGTCTGGATCGCGCCCGACGTCCGCACTCGGTTCGGCCTCGGTTTCGGGATCGCGAGCGCCTCGGATCTTCGGCAAGACGAGGTCGAGCGAGCGCACGTTTGGGTCCGGGGTCACGCGCTCGGCGCGATCGATCTGCGGTTCGCCTCAGAGACGTCGTGGCTCTCGATTGGGCTCGAGCCGGGCGTCGCGTTCGACGCGTATCGCGAACGCGCGGGGTTCTTCATGGGTGGCACGCTCGAAGTCAGCTACGACGCTCCTTACTGAAGAACCCACGGAGACGCCTCATGCCGAAGCTCATCGCCAGCCCGACCCGCATCGAAGCCGCCGGAAACAAGCCGAAGATCATCGACGAGCACGTCGGTCGCGTGAACACGAAAGAAGACGGCGTCAGCGTCGCGCATATGCGAAGCCCTGGCGGTTGGGTCGAGCCGGGTCAGCGCCCCGAGTTTCGCGAGATCACGGTCGTCCTTCGCGGCACGCTCCGTGTCGAGCACGTGGGCGGAGTCTTTGACGTCGTCGCCGGCCAGTCCATCATCACCGAGGCCGGCGAGTGGGTCCGCTACAGCTCGCCCGAGGCCGACGGCGCCGAGTACGTGGCGGTCTGCCTTCCTGCGTTCTCGCCCGAGACCGTGCACCGCGACGCGTGACAGCGGCCTCTGTGGGCGCGCTCGCACCATCGAAGAAGACCTTCGCGACGATCTCGGAGTACGCGCGAACGCGCTCCTCGCCCGCGGGCAGGTGACCGGCCGCGAGCAGCGTCGCGACGCCATGGACGCTGGCCCACGCGGCGAGAGCAAGCTCGCGCGCGCTGAGATCGCGTCGCACGTCGCCGACGCGCTGCGCCTCCTCGATGGCTTGCTCGAGCAGACGATAGCTCTCGCGCGCGGGGTCGCCGCGAGTCGGGCGGTCGCCGCGCGGATCATGGAGCACCAGGCGAAAGTGCTGCGGGTGCGCGAGCGCGAAGCCGACGTACGCTTCGCCCAGGGCGCGGATCTTCGCGCGCGGTGACGCGTCGGCGTTGGCGAGGGCGGTGGCCTCGCTGTCCGCGAGCAGCGCGAAGCCCTCGTCTCGAAGCGCCACGAGCACGTCGGTCTTGCTCTCGAAGTGGCGATACGGCGCGTTGTGCGTGACGCCGGCCGCGCGCGCGAGCTCGCGCAGCGTGAAATCGAGCGTGCCGCGCTCGGCGAACAGAGCGAGCGCTCCGTCGAGCAACGTCCGCCTCAGGTTGCCGTGGTGGTAGGCGCGCGCGTCTTCCTCGGCGGCCTCCTTTTGCGCTCCTTTTTGCGCCATCGGCCGAGCTTCACTCGAAATGTGGACAGGCGCAACATGGGCCTTGTAGCCGAGCCGGGGATCGTTCAATGTGGACATCAGCCACATAGAGGGGAGACGCGCATGCAACTCGAGGTCGAACGGTCCGAAGCGAGCTCTATCGAAAAGCCAGGTCGCGAAGCGTCGCTACGCAGCCGTCGTTCGCGGGCCACGCCGCCAGAGCGTGTCGACGTGGCGATCGTCGGCGCCGGGCTCGGCGGGCTCGTATCCGCGGCGTACCTCGCCGAGCGCGGCCTCTCGGTCGCCGTCTTCGACGCGCACTACGAGGCGGGCGGCTGCGCGACGCAGTTCTCTCGAGGCCCCAGGTCGTCGCGCTACCACTTCGACGTCGGCCTGCACTACATCGGCGACTGCGCGAGCGACGGCACCATCCCGCGCATCCTGCGCGACCTAGGCGTCGAGGTCGGCTTCGAGCCGATGGATCAGGACGGCTTCGACACGCTGGTCTTTCCGGACTTTCGCTTCGCCATCCCGGCGAAGCTCGACGTCTATCGCGAGCGGCTCGTCGATATGTTTCCGCACGAAAAGCGCGGCATCGACAGATACGTCCGCCTCGTCCGCGCGATCATGAACGTGTCGCGCGTCATGGACGTCCACGAGGGCAAGCGTCCGCCATTCGGCGCGCTCGCGAAGATCGCGCTCGATGGCCTCCGCGTGGCGCCGCATCGCGAGGCGACCATCGGTGAGGTCCTCTCGAAGTGGATCCGCGATCCGAAGCTCGCCGCGATCCTCCTCGGGCAGAGCGGCGACTACGGGCTGCCGCCCAGCCGCGTCTCTGCGATCCTCCACCTCGGCCTCGCGGGTCACTACTTCCGCGGTGCGTACTATCCGCGCGGGGGAGGGCAGGTGATCGCCGATGGGATCGCGCTGGCGATCGAGCGACGCGGCGGCACGATTCATCTCCGGAGCCCCATCGAGAAGATCCTCGTCCATGGCGGGCGCGCCGTCGGCGTTCGCGTCGCGGCGCGCGCAGGGGAAGCCGCCCGAGACGTGCGCGCCTCGCTCGTCCTCTCGAACGCGGATCTCAAACGGACGCTCGTCGATCTCGTGGGCAAAGAGCACCTGCCCTCCGAGTGGATCCGACGCGAGGCGAGCTTCGAGATGGCCGCCGCGCTGTCGATCACGTTCCTCGGCGTGAAGGGCGACGTCGGCGACCTCGGCATGAAGTCGACGAACTACTGGCAGTTCGACGGCTACGACGTCGAGGGCTTCTACGCGGCCGATCGCGGCGAGGGCGACCTCGGCGTGCGGGGTTGCTACGTGACGAGCGCGTCCATGAAGGATCCGTCGAACGCGCTCCACCACGCGCCGCGGGGCTTCTCCAACGTCGAGGTCATGGCCGTCGTCCCTTCGGCGACGGCGCGGTGGCTCGGCGCAGGCGCGCGCGCGACCGACTGGGACTACAAGCACGACGCGACGTACGTGGCGCGAAAGCTCGCGCTCGAGGACGAGATGATTCGACGCCTCGACGCGCTCTTCCCGGGCGCGGCGGCGAGGATCGATCTCCGCGAGACCGCGACTCCGCTCACCCATTCGCGCTTCACCGGTGCGTCCGACGGTACGGGCTACGGCCTCGCGGCGACGCCCGAGCAGTTCATGAACCACCGACCCGGGTTTCGCGGCCCGCTGCCAGGCCTGTATCTCGCGGGCGCATCGACACGCTCTGGGCACGGAGTCGTCGGCGCGATGATGAGCGGTCGGGCGGCCGCGGGACGCGTCTTGAAGGATCGCGCGTCGACCGAGCGCGCTACTTCTTCACGAGCCTGAGCTGCGGGCGACCCTTCGGGGGCGGCGGCGGATCGTCGTCGATGATGCCGTCGTCCTCGTCCTCCGGTTCGCTCTTCTTCGCGATCGCGAGCGCGGGTGGAGCGGACGAGGTCTTCGGGCCGGCCTTCTCGGTCGCGAGCTTCTTGAAGGCCTCTTCGCGTGTCGCGCCGCAGACAGGGCAATTGATCGCGTCTTCCACCCAGCGCGTCGCGCAGATCCCGCAGACGCCCTCGCCTTCGAGCTCGGCGCTGTCTCGCGGAGCTTCGTCTTCGGGGCCGACCGCGCGCAGGTGCGACCGCTTCGGGGGCGGGGCCGACGGCGCGTTGCCGACGCCGCTTCCGGCGGGCGCGTCCTCGGGCCACGCGGCGCCGCGTCGGTCGGCGCCGACGATCGCAAAGACGCCGGACCACGGGATCTTGCACCAGAAGGGCCGCCCCCTGAAGGTCAGCGTCCCGCTGATCGCGTCGTCGTCCATGTCGAGATCCGGGATCGGAACCCGCATCTCGTAGCCGAAGGAAAGCACGAGCTCCTGCTGCGCTTGGAACTCCTTCGGCACGACGACGCCCGGCTTCCGAGGGTCGAGGTGGACGTAGATCGTGCCCTGCTCGATGAGCGCGAGCGCGACGTTCTTCTTCGGGGGCGGGTTCAACGGTTTCGTTAGCCTATACCGCAACTCGGCTCTGTTGAGATTGCGCCTCACACACGAACGCGCGACCCTGCCGCGATTGAACGGCATCGGCGAGCCTCTCGACAAGCTGGCAGGACTCTTCTCCCGCGTTCTCCATGGGTTTCGTGGAGCGAGCGAGAACACGGTCGAAGATCTGGGCCCCTACCTGGATGTCGGCGTCAGCGAGCTTTTTCCCGCGCCTGTCGTGCCTCGCGACATGGTGCGGACGCGCCCACGCATCGCGCTCGGGCCCCGCGTGACCGAGACGCTCCGCTGGCACAGCCAACACACCGTCCTCTGTCCGCACTACCGCGCTCGCCACGCGAACGAGTACCTCGTGAACCAACGCGTCGTGGGCCGCTGGATCCATCCGCGCAAAGGCGAACGGCGCCGCGCTCTCATCTACGTGCACGGCTGGCTCGAGCCGGGGCCCTGGGTCGAAGAGGCGGCGTTTCTGCCTCGCTTGCACGACGAGCTCGAGACCGACGTGCTCCACATCCAGCTTCCGTTCCACGGAAGCCGAAACCCGAGGAGCGCCCTCTTCCACGGCGAGTTCTTCTGGAGCGCAGACCTGGTGCGGTCGCTCGAGGCCGTACGTCAATCTGCGCTCGACGTGCGCACGCTCATGGCTTGGTTGCGATCGCGCGGATACACGGAGGTCGGCGTCACCGGCCTCTCGCTCGGCGGCTCGATCACGATGCTGCTCGCGTGCGTCTCGCCGACGCCCGACTACATCGTCCCGATCATCAGCCATCTACAGCTCCGAGAAGCCGTCGAAGATGCGCCGATCCTCTGGCGCATGAAGCGCGATCTCGAGCGCTTCGGTATCGATAGGAACGAACGCGCGCGGCTCTTCGAGCGCCTGGGGCTCGGCAGCTTCGTGCCGGTGCTCGCGCGGGAGCGTCAGCTCTGGGTCCCCGCGCGCGACGACCAATACATCACCGCGCCGTTGGTCGACCGCCAATGGCGGGCGTGGGGCGAGCCGCCCATCGAGTGGGTGCCAGGCGGGCACATGACGTTCCCCCTTCACGTCACGCGCATCCTCGCGCGCATGAAGAGCTTCTTGCGCGACGTGCGCGCGCTCGGTCCGGCGGAGCAGGCTGCGTGAACGTCGGGGCGTGCACGTTGGCGCTCGTCGCGGCGGTCTCCGTCTTCGGCTGCGGAGCGCGCGACTCGCTCTTTCTCGAAGAGACCGAGACCGGCGACACCGAGACGACGCCTCCGGTCGACACCGGAAAGTGCCGCTCGGTGTGTGACTGCGTGGGCGGCGCCGCGGTGTTCGTCGCGACCGAGCCCGGGGCGAACGGAAAATGCTTCAACGGCTGCGACGGCGCGTGCGGCCCGGGCGGCGCCGTCGAGAACGCGCTCTCGACGCGCGGGGACCTCGGACGCATCCCACACTGCTCGGAGATCTGCGCGCGCATCGACGCGGCGGGCTGCGGCGTGACGTGCGAAGAGCTGATCGGGACGTGTGCGGACACCGATCCGTCGAACTGTGTGCCCAGCTCAGAGACGTCGTTCGCGTGCATCGCGTCGACGACCGCCACGGCGAGCTGCGGTGGCGGCGGCGTGCGCTTCGACGGCTGCAATCCGGACGGCTTGGCGCTCTGCGGCGGCTCGTGACGGCGAGGGCCGACGCACGCGGGTCGCGGTACTAACGGGACACGGCGGCGAGGGCGATGGCGACGAGCGCCGCCAACGCTAGGGTGAGCGCGGTGCCACGAATCCACGCGTCGCTCGCGGAGTCTGCGTCCCCGTGTGCGTCGTCGTCGTCGTCGGACGCGGCGTCGTCGATCGGCTCGGGCGCTTCGATGCACGTCACGCCGGGCGACGCGGCTTCTCCGGAGCGAAGCTCGACGATGAGCTGCGCGACGTTCGCGTTCGCTCCGAACGGGTTCGGGATGCGGAGCGCGAAGGCTTTTCGCGATCCGGAGGGCAGTCGCGCTCGAAGCGTCCGGGCCTCGGGCTCGTCTGCCAGCCGGATCGCGCCGCTGCGCGCACAGCTCTCGCACCCTCCGCCGTCGCACCGCGCACAAGGGATGCGCTTCGGAGCGACGAGCTCGATCTCGGCGCCGCCCGCGAGCCACTCGTTCGGCACGGTGATCTCGACGCGGCCGCGTCGGCCTTCGGCGCTGTCGAGCTCGGTCGGATCGAGGACCTTGCCGAGCTCGTTCACCGGATCGCTATATCACCGCGGCGCTCAATATCCGTAGTCGCGAAGCGCATAGGGGACGCAGCTGCTCCCCGGGTTGTCGAAGCGCATGTACACCCAGCCGCTGTCTTCGCTCGTGCCGTTGCACGTGAGGTTCATCGAGATGTAGCTGTTCGTGGTGAAGACGCCCGACCAGCAGCAGCCTGGCTCGCCGCCCGGTCCGGTGCTGGGGATGCCGCCGTCTTCGCAGGTCGCGACCGTCGTCCCGGTGGTGCACTCCTCGAATGCGCAGAAGCGCAGGCTCTCGGAGTACGACCAGATCAGAAAGTCGTTCACGTCGTACTCGAACGAGCGATCCGCCGCGTAGTAGGACACCCAATCGACGTCGCCCGGGTTCAAGACGCCGCAGATCGGCGCGGGCGCTCCGTCGTCGTCCGGAAACTGCGGGCCGCCGTCGACGACATTGTCGGCGCCTCCGTTCTCGTACGCCTTGGTGTCAGGACACGTCGCCTGGTCCGGAAGCGGGAGGCACCACGTGACGCAGGTGTTCGCCTGGCAGAATGCGCCGCCCGAGCCGCAGCTCGTGCCTTCAGGCAGCGCCGTGTGGACCGGTGTGCCCGTCGAGCAGTCGTCGGTCGTGCACGCGTTTGCGTCGCTGCAAGTGAGACACGACCCCGCCGCGTCGCAGTACTCGCCGTCTCCGCACGCTGCGCCAGGAGGAAGGACGCCCGTCGGGACGACGACGCCAGTGGAGCACTCCTCGGTCGTGCAGGGATCGTAGTCGGTGCACTCGATGCATTCTCCGGTGGGACTGCAGACCGAGTTCGCGCCGCACTGCGTGCCGGGAGGATCGGTCGACGTGACGACCAACGCGCCGCTCGAGCATTCCTCGTGCGTGCACGGGTTGCCGTCGTCGCATTGGACGCAGTCGCCGGCGGCGGTGCAGGCGCCGTGATCTCCGCAGACGTTTCCGGCCGGGAGCGGCGTGAACGTCGGCCCGTCGTCTCCACACGCATCGACGGTGCACTCGTTGAAGTCGTCTGCGAGATCCGAAGGGTCGGCGACGGTGATCGGATCGTATTGACCCGTGCACACGAGCTTGGCGCAGTCACCGGCGACCTGAATCGAATCTGGAGCGCCGAAGATCGGCACCTCGACACACTCGCCATCCTCACAGGTGGGAACCATGCACGGGCCGGGGCTCGTCGGACACGAGCAGTAGCCGACGGTGCCGCCGTCGTCATCGAACACGCTGCCGAATGGGAAGCAGCCCGCGAGCGCGACGATCGAGAACGCGATCGGAAAGATCCTACCTGCAGCGACCATGATGTCCTCCCCGGCGGTGTGATCCGCGCGAGGGTCCGCATAGCGAGCGGCGTGCCGACGCGAACGTTCTTGTCGACACGACCAGGCTTCGCGGTGTTCGGGACGAACCGATGTTCCGAGTGCGTCCGCCACGAGCTTCCGTGCGTAGAGCGCGTCGCGCTCGCGTGCGAAGGCGCGCGCGAAGTTTCTCAGCGATCGAGAAGATCGCGTCCTTCGAGATGCGCTCGACTCTGCCGACGCTACCGATTCAGCTCGAAGCGGACAGGCTTCGAGGTCGCGCCAAGTGGAGCCCAGCGAGACCGGCGCCGACGAAGCCGACCGCGTTGATCAACCCGTGGAAGAGCACCATGCGATGAAACGCCTCGTCGGAGAGTCGCTCGAAGCCCGTCATCGAGAAGTGGATTGCGAGCGCCGCGGGGAGGATGCCCGAGAGCGATGACAGCGCGAGGAGTACGCGCGTGGGTGTCCGCGTCTCGCGCCGCGCCGCGCGACCCGCGAGCCAAGCCACGACGAGGATGCTGGCGGCGAGCTCCCACGCAGCGACGACCTCGATCGTGTGTGACACAGTGATGCCGAGCGCGACGAGCGCGACGCCGGCGACGGTGCCGGCGGCGGCGAGGTACCACGCGCGCGGAGGCGACAGCTCTCTTCTTCCCAGCGCGCCGACCAGGACGCACGCGCCGAAGCCGGCGAAGTGGAAATGGTTCGCGGTGAGGAGCGCCTTCGTCCCGGAGAAACCGAGCAGATCGGTGTTGCTGCGCGAGACGATCGCCCAGACGGCGCCGACCGGCAGATACGCGAGGCCCGCATCGATCGTGAGCTCGCGTAGATCGAAGCGCGCCTCTTTTCGAGCAAGAAACCTGGCGAGCCCCGTCACGGCGACGCCGACCGTCGTCGCAAGCCATGGCAGAATGAGCGCCATCGCGAGAGGGCCCGCCGGAAGAAACAGCGCCACGGTGAGCCCGAGCGCGGTCGGGATCCAGAGCATGCGGACGAAGCGCGCCACCGGAGCGCCCGGCGCGTCGGGGGTCGGGACAGCGACGGAGAGTCCGATCGGCACCTCTACCCACGCCGCGAAGACGAGGATCGATCGCGCGACGAACGTGATCGGATCGAGACCGAACGGCATCGGCTACCGAAGGAAGTCCGTCGCCGCAGAGACGATGTAGACGAATCCCAGTGGGTTCACGCCGAACATCACGCGGATGTCGTGGTGGAGCTCTCCGTCGATCGACACGAACTGGTGTCCGATCTCGATCGAGCCGAGATCCGCGAGCGCATGAAACGTCAGGCTGTTGCGCATACCGACCGCCGCTTCACCATCCAACGTCCCGACGATGAGCCGTGGGTGATAGAGCAGCGCTGCGAGGGGCGTTCCGAACCCGACACCGCAGGTGAGGTTGAACGCGTGGATGCCCAAGCTGTCGAACGAGTAGCCCAGCTCCGGGTTCACGATCGGCCCGGCGAAGCTCTCGGTCGGCATCGCGGCGAAGCCTGCCGTCAGATCGAGACCGAGCTCGACGTGCTTCTCCCGTTCTGGCGCGACGTGGATGGCGGGGCCGAGCGCGATACGGAACACCGGGAGGAAGGCCCAGTCGTCGTCTGCGTGAGCTTCCGTCGTGACGACTAGCGCGGCGGTCAGGGTCCCGGCCAGGGCGAAGAGGCGTCGCATCTCGCGCATCGTAGGCGCGGAAAGGCTCTCACGAAGAGCGAGAATCGTGAGTGAGCTTCCTCATTTCGAGCGTTGCGCCGAGCGCGGCGATGCGTCACGAGGCAGAGGTCGGGCTCGGACATGACGATGACACGACTCGGACGGTGGGCATTCTCGGCGACCTGCGGTTT
>Ga0164241_10000638_pt1 | contig 57632 bp, 100 predicted proteins | sample OricomyardsoilBY_FD_108780 | JGI IMG/M metagenome (GOLD analysis project Ga0164241, IMG submission 108780) | Backyard soil microbial communities from Emeryville, California, USA - Original compost - Back yard soil (BY) | ecosystem: Environmental > Terrestrial > Soil > Unclassified | place... | reverse complement strand
GGATTAAATACTAAAAATATATATTTAGTCGGACTGTATTTCAGTCGGACTACTACGCTTTTAAGAGTCTTTCCGTCCTCTGTCTTACCTGAGTGAATGTTTTCTTTAGTCACTCTCACCATAGTTGGGATACAGTCTAAGCCTAAGCTCCTCTCTTCCAACCTTTCTATAAAATGTCTTGTCGGGATCAGTTTAACCAGTTCCGTTGGGAATACCAGCCCTGTATCCAAGATTTGTTTGCGTGTCACTTCCTCCATATATCATAACTTTAAAATCTTCTAAATGTGAATGCTTGTTCAGAAACCATGCCAATTCATTCAATGACGTACCATCTGGAACGTTAATTGTTTTGTTTCTTTCGTCGTATGTAATCATAAAATAAAAAGAGGAGTCCTACTGAGACTCCCCTGTTTAGTTGGTTTATAATGTTGGTTTTCTTAATTCTAATATTTGCCTCAATTGATTTATCTTATCCTGACAAATCTTGGCATCTTCAAATCTATCTTCATCAAGTGCCTTGAACAATTCTGTTCTTGTTTGTTCCATAATAGCCCTAGGTTCACTTATATCAATAGATTCTGCTGTATGGGATACTAAATATCCTTGTTTGTTAAATTTACAGATAATGGTAGTTTTGAAGTCACCCTTTAAGTACTCACAAATCTCTTCATCCAATTTCTCATATTCTATCTCACCTGTCATATACTCGTCAAATTTGTAAGGATCACCAAAAGGGTGAACTCCATCTGCTCCCCATAATCTATCGAACAGGGGGTTAAAATCCATAATTACTCTTTATATAGTCCAAAAATAGTACCTTTCTTATCAATCTGCCAATTTAGCAGAAATGTATGACAATGTTTCCTTTTCCTTGTTGTAGATACTTCCAATCTCACCTAACTTCTGCAATTCTGGCAGAGGTAATCCATAGTACTCACTTACATATTCTATACAGTTCATATCCTCTAAAACAGCATGTCTTCTCATAGGATCAAGAATACCAGCTATCTCAATATCAATCTGAGGTTTTCCCTTAGTATAATATATGTGATAATCCTGTATCATACTCTTTGCTTCCCTGCTGAATTTACTATATTTACCTGCTAGAAACATCTGTACATCTAAAGCCCACTCACTTATATCTAAAATAAATACAGTCTCCTTCCCAAAATCATAACTTTCTACAACATATCCACCTTTATCCCATACAGGGAAGATGATCTTTTGACAATAGCTGACAAATTCATCATAGTCTTTATAGGAGAATTTTACCATTAAGTTAAAGTTCTCTATGGAGTAGTCGTCCCAAAATAGATAAGTTTCTACGGGGAATTTATGTGAGCTTCCGATACCAGTTAAAGGTAATAAGAATGCCTCACTCTTACTCCAATATTCTTTTTTAAATAATTCAATATCAACCATATTTTTCCTTCAATTTTTCACGCCTTTTATTAATCTCCTCATATCTGGTTGGATCATTCTCCACCAGAGTGTGTTCATCCCCACTAAGAAGGATGATATTGTCTTTATCAAACATGGCTTCTTCCCATGTAGATTTAGGTAGGATGTGATGGAAATATATTGATAGAATTTCTCTTCCTAAGGGAGTCCAGCTTATTTCACTATAATGTGGTCTCTCTTCCCAAATTTCCTTAAACACCTCCCACATTCTTTCCTTTTGCTGCCTTTTTCTTTCTCTTCTTTCCTGTGTTCTTTCCTTCTGACTCTTCATTCAAAAACTCCTTTGTCAGTAAATCCCATTTTTTATTCCATTCTTTTAAGCTACCACTCTTAGGCTTGGAATTCAGTAGCTTATCAAATTTATCGGTAAAATCAATTACCTGCTTTTCTTGTTTCATAAAGATAAGAAACCCCCTCTACTTTTCCAAGCAGAGAGGGCTTTTTATTATTTCATATTCATTGCCGATGTCAACGAATATGAGTTTGATAATCCTGCATCTGATGTATTAATCATGAATGCATTGTCTGTAGTCCCTATAGATTGGGCATAACCACCAGTTGATACCTGTCCAGTAAATATACCCGGAGTTCCGAGTGTATTTAATCCAACAGGTGCTGATCTGTATTTCTCTTGGTCACCCCATGTGCTCTTAAAAGAGGAGTAGTCTATTGAAGCTAATTCTTCCAAACTATCTACACTACCCAATTGTTCATATAACCCTTTACCTCTCTTTGCAGCAGTTTTCTTTGCCTCGGCTATAGGGTTACTTAAAAAGGGCGTATGATAATCTCCACGTTATCAGGTTCACCTGCAAATTCCTCAGGAATTTCCCTAGTAATCTTAAACACCAACTCTTTCTCACTTTTTGCCATCACAGTTTTCAAATCTATGATAACTTTGGAGTCTTTATACTCCTTACTTCCATCTTTTGTTTCATACTCATGGAGTAATACCATGTACTGAAAAGGTTTCTTTCTCATCTCAACTTTTTTAAATTCAAAATCTCTAATAGCTTCAGTCAATAAATCCAGACTGAAGGGTTCCCCATAAACTTTCCGTTGGGGTAATTGAAAAGGGGAGCCACATGATTGACCACTAAGATCAATCAAGGGCATCTCCTTTCTTTCTGTCAGCTTCCATAAATCTGTGTCTTTGTACATCTGACTTACTGCATCACTCATCTGTTGTCTCCACTTCCTTTGATAGTGCCTTTAGCAAGTCTGGCTCCTAACTTACTGAGGTTAATTCTGCATACCTCCTCTAAGTTGGTCTCCAAATCTCTGGCTAAAGCAGCACAATACCATAATACATCTCCTAATTCATCTATAAGAGCCTTCCTTTTCTCCTCTGAGAGAATGCCTCCATCATCACGTAATACCTTCTTATACTTATTGGCTATCTCTCCTGCCTCACCTACTAACCCAAGGATAGGGTATCCGACTTTATTACCCTCTCCATACATGGCTGTAATCATGGCTCTTTCTCCATATTCATTCACTGTCAACATTACTCTGCATTTTTTATATCCTGTTCTGTAGGAATAAACTCCTTAGGAACAAAGGTTTCCTCAACTTTTTTCTTTATCTCCTGATATAATTCATCGTTATCTTTCATGAGTAATCTAACTGTATCAAACCCTTGTCCAATTTTGTCACCATTATAAGAGAACCATGAACCACTCTTTGTGATAATTCCTGTCTCCACTGCTACATCAAGAATCTCTCCAAACTTATCAATTCCCTCATTATAAATAATGTTAAATTCACATTCTCTAAAAGGAGGTGCAACTTTGTTTTTGAGTACCTTAACCTTAGTCAGATTACCAATTTTCACATCACCATCCATTAAACTATTCTCTTTGGTAACCGAACGTCTTATATCCAATCTTATTGAAGTATAGAACTTCAGTGCATTACCACCTGTAGTAGTTTCTGGATTACCATAACCACCTATATTGGCACGTAATTGGTTGGTGAATATTAAGACTGTGTTAGTTTTATTTACAGAGGGTGTTATCATACGAAGAGCTTGACTCATCATACGTGCTTGTTTACCCATCTGTGCATCACCAACTTCACCCTCTAACTCACTCTTTGGAACTAATGCTGCTACACTATCCAATACTACTACAGCAAATAAACCACTTTCAACATATGATCTTGTGATCTCAAGTGCTTCCTCACCATAATTTGGTTGGCTGATCTTAACTCGGTTAATATCTAACCCAAGTTTTTCAGCATAATTCCTATCAAAGGACTGCTCTACGTCAACAATAGCACACTGTGCTTCTGGATCAGCATTCAATGCCTCCTTCATTACATGCATTGTTAATGTGGTTTTACCACTACTCTCAGGGCCATATATCTCAATAATTCTACCCTTTGGTAAGCCACCAATACCTAGTGCTTTGTCTAATCCAATTGAACCTGTAGGTACAAATTCATGTGTTGTAGGTTTGTCGTTCAAACCCATTACTGAACCTTCACCAAAGTCCTTTTCCATCTTTTTCATGAAGTCAGAAAGTTTTTTACTTTTGTCTTCATTGTTCTGCTCGTTTTTCTGTTCTTTTGCCATATATATCAACTCTGTTTAACCTTTGGATTTAAGTGGGCTGTAATAAACTTACGTTTCCCATCTGTGATCCGGGGTTGTCCATTCTTAACCCCTGATGTACATGAAGTTATAAACTCCTCAATAGTTTTTAAACCAATATCCTCATGTACTCTTTCTCTGCCTCTGAAAGTAAGAGTCACCTTTACTTGGTGACCCTTTTCCAGAAATTTATTTGCCTGTTTAACCCTGTAAGAAATATCATTCTCACCTATATTAGGGCTTAGTTTTATCTCTTTTTGACTCATGGAAATGATTGTGTATGTCCACATTCATTACACCTGTAATGTGTAATTGTCTCTCTTTGTGTAGGAGATGAGTAATCATATATCATCTCTCCTATATCACAGTTATCACAAGGAAACATTCTATCATCATATAGTTCAACACTATCAATATAATCTCCAATGGATTCATTAATAAGTTCCTGAACTTTCGGTTTAATTTTCCTTGCAATTTCCTGATTATCTTCTGGATCATCTAAATTAACATTTACCATTAAACTGATCCCTATATCATAACTTTTTGCCATTATCCACATTTACTTGATCCACAATCCAGACAAGTTAAGCATCCTTCCTGCATTCTCACATTACTACTACCACAATCTTTGCAGGAGTTTCTTGCAACCATGTCCTCATCCTTTACATATTTCTTTAAAGTCCTAGCCACAGCTTTACCAAAACTAACCACTTCCAAATCACACTTATCAATCTGTTCCATAACAAACTGAGGTTTAGCACCATGTCTAAGCATACCGGACACAAGACGAGTGAGAACCAATTCATCACTCTTAACTGCTGCTTCCTGTAAATCTTTAAGAGTACCATCTTCACACTCAAAGTTGTAGTGTCCTTTTTTGACCTTCACAATTTTACCATTGCATGAATCTTTAATATCTTCTGGTAAGTTAAATGCAAATAATTCATATGGACGATCATCTACCAGACCAATAATCACGCCATATTTTACTCCTTTGACAGAAACTACGTGTAAATTTCCGTTAATTTCTTTAGGTCTTTTTACAGCATCACTGTAATCAAAAGAAGACTTTTTGGCAGTATCTGCCACTAATACACCTGATCTACATCCATCTCTATAGATAGTTACACCCTTCAAGCCTGATTCCCAAGCTTTAAAGTATATACCAGCTACAGTTTCCTTACTCACATCACTAGGTAAATTCATTGTGCTACTAATAGCATTGGTTGTATACTTCTGGATAACAGACTGTATAGCAATCCTTTTCTCCCAACTAATATCATTAGCCGTAGAGTTATACCAAGGAGATTTCTCAAATTCCTCATCAATTCTCTCTCTTCCTAATTCTCCAGTCTCTAACATTAGGGTAATATCCATCTCATGACCTTTGTATTTCTCTTGTAACCAATCCTTAAACTTAGGATGTAGTACAGGAAACTCCTGCCAACTGTCACCATTCTGATCCACAAAATCAACTCTAGCATCTTTGTTAGATGGGTTAATTTTCTTTCTCCTCATATAGAATCCCATGAATAAAGGCTCTAAACCACTGGTTGTCTGAGTCATAAGAGACACAGTACCAGTAGGTGCAACTGTAGACCAGCTAACATTTCTCCTACCATACTGTCTCATTCTTGAGACTTGCTCAGGAAATTCAGAACATAACATATTATAGAATTCATTATTACCTCCCCACAATTTTCTGTCATCATCCAGTACAAATTCTAAGTTTGTATTCCATCCTTCAAATGTACCTCTTAGAATAGCCAAGTCAATAGTACAGTCTAATTCTGCCCTCATCTTCTCTTTTACTACCTTTTCAGTAATATACAAAGCCTCATCACTGTCATATTTCAGACCTAATGCTGCCAACATATCACCCAAGCCTGTAAAACCACAACCTGTTCTTCTGGATGCTTTAGCTGTTTCCCTGACCTTCTTCCACAACTCTAACTCGTCTCTCTTAATATCAGTTGGTTCAGGGTCACTCTTGATTTTAGCAATGATTCTATCTACATACTCAATTTCCAATTCCACAATATCATCTGCCAATCTCTGCTGGATATATGCTATTTCATATAACCTACTCCAGTCAATCTCAGCCTTATCTGTAAATGGATTGTTTACTATCCCAAATAAATTGAGTGCCAATAACCTACATGCATCATAAGCTTGCATCCATTGTTCACCACAAGGATTACTAGCAATAGCTCTGAACTGTTCATATACACCTTCTGGAGAATACTCACGTACCCTATCCATGAAAGCTACACCGGGTTCAGCATTATCCCAAGCATTCTCAACAATCTGGTCAAACAACTCTTTTGCCCTGATCCTCATAATCCAACCAGTCCCAAAATAAACTAATTTATTATAAGGAGTGTTTGTATCAAAATTATCATCTATATCAACAGGGAAAGTGCAAATAAAATCTCCATCCTTCTTTACAGCCTCCATAAATTTGTCTGTCAACATTACTGAGATATTAGCACCAGTTACGGCTGTCCTATCCTTCTTAACATTCACAAATTTGAACACATCTGGGTGCTTACAGGAAATTAATAACATGAGAGCCCCTCTCCTACCATTCTGGGCTACTTCTCTGGTTGAGTTAGAATACCTATGCATGAAAGAAACTGCTCCTGTAGAGGTACCTGCTGCGTTAGAAACAGGGGTATCAGAAGGTCTCAGGGTATTGATATTTGTACCTACACCACCTCTTCTCTTCATTAACTGAACCAATTGCTGGTCAGTCTTCAGAATACCTCCATAACTGTCTACTGGTGAAGGGATTACAAAACAATTGCTCAAACTACCAATCTTGTGTTTGTTACCAAGCATAGTCATAATTGAGCCCTGTGGAACAATATACCTAAAGTTATCAAAGTACCACATTATGTCGTCTACAGATAGTTCACCTTTCTCGAACAACTTCTCACCAAATTCGGATAATTGGTTAACTTCTACTATTGGCACATTTTTCTCAAGTTCCTTCTCCATTCTGGCTAACTCTTCTGCCATTCTTAAATGCATATCATAGGGTGTTTTTTCTCCCTCTATAGCATATTTTGACAGCCATACATCTGCTGCCAATTCGTCTCCGTTAAAATATTCTTTTACTGTCATTCTTTCATCTTTAGATTAAAAAAGCCGAGGTAGAATTACCCCGGCTTGGTATACTAAATTACGTCACTTTCATCACATGGCAAAATTAATTTGCATAATTTTTCATCTTAAAAAGCTCCTCACTTAGTATGTTTTTAATCTGTGCTCTTAAATCATCAATTGTACCTACGTTGTAAATAACGTGGTCAAATTCCCAATTATCTAAACTAACCTCACTTTCTGTCCTATCCATAAATACAGGGGACATTCCCGGAGGATACCTATTAATCCTGATAATTATTCCACCTCTATCTTTGATAGCTTGTGCCTCATTGGGAAACCTACAGTCTGTAAATACCCAATTATCACTTTCGGTGTATCCAGCCATAGCTGAAATAACCCAAGCATCTGTGTGTAAATGATGCCTAACGGCATCAGTACCAAGACGTTGTAGGAATTGTCTTACAGTCATATCACCCCACTCAGATGGCATATAACCACTCTTAAACTCTTGATCCTCAAACTTTTCTACAGGAATACCAGTCATAAGAGATGCCATCTCCTTTAACTTTCCTGCAAACTTCCTAATCTTAAAAGTAGATATATCTGGATAGGTAACGTAATTACCTTTGGTATCGGTTTGGGGTCGGCCAAACTCGTCTTCTATCACAGTATGGTTCTTAACTTTAGTCAAATCTAATATAATCTGACCAAGAGTATCCTTACCACTATGCATATAACCACTAATTCCTATAATCATAGAATACCTTTTTCTACCAACATTTCCCTAACTTTTATCCAATCAACATAAGGTCTCTTATTTTCTGGGTAAATCAAGGGGATTCCTAAAGCTGCATCATCTATGTATAAATGTGCATAACACTTATTAGAAGATGTCCATTTTGTTTGTTCAGGATCATACTGAACTCCATACAACTCAATCTTATGTTCATCAAACCATCTACGTGCAAAATGTAACTCTACACCAGTCCTCATTGTATATAGAATCAACTGGTGACCTTTCTCTACTAATTCTTTTAATACTTCTTCTGCACCAATATTATCACCAGTTGCAGGATAGTCATGTATGACGCATGTACCATCAAAATCTATTGCTATCTTCATAAGCTCCTCACTTTCTTGAGTATAAGGTGTTTAATCTCTTCCATCTCATCATCAGTCCATAGACTAATCAATACTGGCTCACCACCTATTACACTTTTACTATTATCAATTATCCAAGTCTGTGCTACATCAAGTAATTCACCGATTGGACTTCTCCATCCAGTTCCTCTCTTCTTAGCCTCTTCATTCTCCAATTTTCTCTTCTGGACTTCCAGTTCATCCTTCTCCCTAGTTAATTTGATCTCGTCAATTTTCTTAAGGATTTCAACCCTTTTCAGACGATTATCTAAAATTTCCTTAGGTGATAACTCCAACTTAGGAGCCTGAACTTCAGGAGATTTATCCTCTTTCTGCTTTTGCTTCTTCATATACCTACTATATAATCACTTAATAAATATCCCAATCCTGTTCCCCACATAGCACCTAATGCATATACAATCCTGTCAGTCCATCCACCAAATGCTACTCTCTTCACATTCATAGTCCAGATAAGACTAATGCAAAATCCACAGACTAACATAGGTGCTATTCTGTGGTTAATAATAAACAAGGGCTGCATAGCTACAAAGAATACCTGTATTAATGCAGTCAGGAACAGTCCATACTTAGCTACTATTATATTTTTTAACTCTTTCATCTGTTCTGTTCTCCTTGTTAAAATGTTTCCTATATTGTTTCCATCCTATAAAGTTACCATACACTTCTTCGTCCTCCATGTTCATTGCACAGTGTTCAAAAGGAGACATGTGACCACTCTGACATAACCTATCATGTAATTCTAGGTCAGCATCATAATCATCCTTTCCTTCAAAATTCAGGTAACTAACTCTGGCACAACGTGCTGTAGCTATCCTGATTTTGGCATCTTCTATAGGTGTTCTACCTCTAACTAATCCATCACTCTTTTTAAAAGCATACTCACGAAGTCTTTCAGGATCAAAGCTGTCACCGAATGGGATATGCCACTCACCTCCTTCTAACTTCGTGGGTACACTATTGTTGTAAACTTCAAGCATTTTATCTGCCAAAGCCTGTATATGTATCTCTGCATCTGGATGTGATCTCAATGCAAAGAAATTCTCCCATTCAGAACCTGTACATATAACAGTATGCCACATAAAAGGTTCGAGTAATCTGTTGCAAAATTGCTTGGTAAGACCCCATTGGGACAAAGCTTCTGCTTTAGCAACTGCACTATCTCTACTCTCTAACCACAAAGTCTCCAAGACTGAAGACTCCTTTTCTCCAAAATACTCTGAACCCTGCATTCCTGTGTGTTCTTTCATCCATTTCATGGGTATGAAGGGGTTTTCTTTAACCAACTTCATCATTTTCTTAAACGGAATGGCTCTACTTGAAGCACTATTTCTACTCAACGCCCTATGGGTGTTGAATTCTGCTAACACTATACGGGGAAAGTGTAATACAAAAGTAGTTAATCTTTTCCCCTTACTGCTGATAGAGTCAGCTATAATTTCTGCCTTAATCATCTTACCAACTTGAACGATACTCATACCATTGTGATACTCCCTCAGGAGAATCTTCATTTAGTACTTTCTCTAAAATTTCTATTGTTTCATTAATATCATTCATGTAGAACTCATCATACTCAGTACCACCAAAGAAGAATCCTGAGGTTGTAGGTAACAATTCCTCTATCTCCTCAGCATTTTCAATTATAAGACCATCTTGTTCCTGCTTTCTTGATTCTCCTTTTTCATAAACCATTCCAGTTACAACTTTACCACTAATCAATATAGCCTTCTCTTTTACTTCTAAACATAAATTTAAAAGCTCTTTTAACTGTCTCCTGCTCACCTCATATGGTTGACAATTATCCTCTCCGTCCTGTACATTCTCAACAAACCAATTGTGTATCTGATTTGCCTTTCTCCAATATCCCACTTCTTCACTAATCTCTTTTGGATTAGTTAACTTGATATTTTTTCCTTTGTGTTTTAGAGTGATTTTAAATTCTTCCTCATCACCCCAACTTTTTATATAGGTCTTCCTATATAAATACATGTCCAATCCCATATATTTAAATTTTTATTTTATCCATTCATCAAAACCCATCATCAGTGCTTCTTCAGGAAGTAATCCCGGATTACTCTGCATATATTCAAGTGCCCATACAACTACCTCTACCTCCAAACCATGCTCTTTAGCAGCATCCAGAATCTCGTGGCACTTTTTTACTGATATAACGGTGGGAGATTCTCCCATATCTACTAATTCTTCACACTCACATATTTCTTTACCACAAAATTCACACTCAAACTGTATCATACTTAACATTTAACTTCATGACTCCCATCTTATTATAGGACTCTCTTGAGCAGTCCCAAATATCTTTTTCTTCACACCAAGCAATCTCATCAATTAATTCCTCAATACCTCTATAATGGTTACCTCTTAGATCAAAGCCTTTTAAACCTTTCTCTACATCTTCCATAGATGTCTGGTAAATCAGAGGTTTTCTGTTATTTGCAGATGTATCACCCACAATAAAGTCTAAAGGCATTACCTTATAATCTCCCAGTCCATTCTCTAATGCCCATAGTCTGACAGCTTTCCAATAGAAAGCGTTCTGTAGATAGTAACTATTTTTGATATACATATAATCAAATGACTCATTATCATAGGATGTTTTTAAGTCACGTGGATATATTGTTTTACCCTCATGGTCAATGAATATCATATCAATCTCACTCTTACATTCCACAACTCTCTTGTCATCAATCCTGTACTGCCACTGAATAGGTACGTGAGTCAGTAACTCATTATGTCCATCAGTATTTTCCAGTACATCAAAATCAAAATAATCTCTGGTAAATTCGTCATTCTTTATTCTATTAGCTACTGATAAAGCCTTGTCAATCAATGAAGTATCAATAACAGTCTTTCCAATGTTATCAATTAATGTCTGGAAATAATCCATACCATTCTTCTCAAAGTCCTCTAATATTTTATCAGCAGTTTTACCTTTATACTTACCATCAGCCTGAACTCTCTGTACTGCTTCTGAGAAACGTGTCTCAAAAGATGTTTTTACTTTACCACTATCAGGATCAGTATCCCTCTTAGTCAACTCCAGAATTGTATCAGCTAATAAAAATACCTGACCACTTCCTTTGTCACCCTTCATCAAGGCAAATTTCTCATCAAAACGGTTGTGAAACTCATCATCATCCCCTCTACAGGACAATAGATAGAAGTCAACCAAATCTCCAATAATAAGAGAAGTTGACTTCTTATCATCATCCCTTCTCTTTCCTAACTTAAACTCCTCAAAAAACTTAACAGGATCACTGTCAAATAACTTAATCATAGACTGATTTAAAGCATCTAACTTCCTGTAATTTACTGTTGGAGTTTCTCCTGTTCTCTGTTTTGCTTTTCCCTTAATCATATATAACCTTCTATATCTTGTCTTGGATCTTTGTTGTCAATTACATTATTTGTCATTGCAATCAATACATCCTTCCAATTTTCTTCCTCTGCCAAAAAATACGTGCTCCTATTAAACCTTCCAGAAAATGTCAGATGATAACCTCCAAACCACTGTTCATTTTTAGATAGTGTGACAGTAGTATCATAATTCTTTAGCATGTAATTGGATAATTCCTGCACATATTCATATTGTGTCATAGTACTTTTGTTAATGTTCCGTCCTCAATAGCCTTTCTTATCCACCTCATAAAGGTGATGGCTTTATCCTCTGCCAACAATGTGGCTGTACCTATATCTTCTATTGGTACTGTAAACTGGTAGACATCTAAGAATACATCATCTTCGTCTACTGCTAAACGAGGTACATTATAATAAAAATGTCCCTGCCTGTAACTGTCAAAGGTAACCTTATTATTGCTACCTACAAAATCTTTTACTGTCATTTTCTACCTTTATAATAATGTTTTGAATAGGGTAATTTACTCAAGATTCTTGTTTCTTCAAGAGCATCTTTCAATATTTCATATACTCGTTCCTCAAAATCCCAACTATCTGTAACCTCGTTACCATGATATGATGATTCCGAATGTTGTACATAAAATACTAATATTTTTTTAAATTGAGCTTTCTTTCTCCGATATAACACATCGTCTAAGTTAATACAACACCTAAATGTATCAAGCATACATTTTTTACCATAATGTTTCTCAACAAATTCACTTACTTTCTCAACAAACTCATACATATTTTGTTTATACATACATCATTTTTAATATGCAATTAATATGTCTGTAGACTTTCTCCTCAAAATCATGAGTATCCTCAATCAGTAGTGCCCCACCTATAGCTAATGCACGTTTTGTTGTAACCTCAGATAATTTAAGAAAGAACATATGGTCAACCCAAGTATTACTATCTCCCCATTTTGAGTCTGGGCCGGGCCATGATAATATTCTAAATGTAAGATCATAATTCTTCTCCAAATAGGTCTGAAGGTTCGTCAAAAAATCGATCATGTTCCCCTTGTACATAGTCTTCAAGATTTTTGTTTACAAAATCATATACCTGTTCCTCAAAGTTCTCAGTATCATATACCTGATACCCTAATGAACCCATTTGTCCCGGTGTAAAGAATGCTACATAGTAGGAATTACCTGTACTACCCACTCTTGTGAAGTGGATAATACAGTCATAATTCCTTTTTATGTAATCGGAAACCTTCTGGACAAAATCTCCCATGTTTCCTCTATACATTAGTATGTCTTTTTAGGAGCAATTCCAAAACCAATTTTCTCACTGAACTCAGCATCATAATTTCTGCTAACAGGGGTGATTTTCAACTCATTAAGATTCTTAATAGTCTCCTCAAAGGAATTTCCTAAGATAAGAACACTCTTAATAACTTCACCTAAGTGAGCCATTGTCATACCTTTGGTTTGGGTTACCCATTCTTCTAATTGTTCATCTGTCAAGTCATTTTCTTTGATTTTATGACGTAAATACATTCTACGACACTCATCATTAGGTGACTTAACCTCAATCCTAATATCAAATCTATTAGGTCTGTTCAGAATACGTTCTGATAATCTCTCAGTGTAATTGGTTGTAGCCACATAGACTACATTCTCTAATTGCTCAATACCATCCAGCACATTCAACAGTTTTGTCTCTGTTTCTTTGTGCTGACACAAACCATCAATATCCTCGATGATTGTGATGATAGGTCTTTCTGGCTCAATTACTCTGTAAATTTCAGCCATAAAATTCTTATATAAAGATAGGTCTTCATCAGAAGATATAGTGAAAACTACACCTTCCATATTCTCAACCAACTCCCTACATAACAAGTTTATGATGGATGTTTTACCACCTCCGGGAACACCATATAATAAAATACCTCTCTTGTAAGAGTATCCATACTCTTTGAATTTGTCCTTTCTTTGCCAGAAGGTTTTGATACCTTCCATTACTTTCATACCCTCAGGATTGGGTAAGTTAATCAGATCATCCAAATGTAAATCCTTCTTTACCAGATAGAATCCCATATTGTCACTGAAACGTATATGATATACACCACTTTCTACCTTTCCTACAGTAATTGCATTATCTGTAGGTAAGAATGTGTTAGTTCCACGTTTCAGCCATTGCGTATAGACTACTCTATTATCACTCATAATTTAGTTTTTATATACTGTTGTAATGTTAATGCCTTGAATTTCAATACTCTAGGTGTTCCCCTCTCTGTTATTCGGTACTTGTCTGGGACAAATAAACCTTCAAACATTCTATTAGGACGGAACAAGTTGACGAATACTCCCCTCCTCTGCATAAGCCATTTCATTGATTGTACAGATTTGGGGGTAGTTGAAGCACGTTGGAAGTCTGGCTTTACTTCACAGCAAGCTCTATAATGATCTCCAACTTTCTGGGTTACAAGTAAATTTTTACTCCACTTTTCCCCACTGCCTAATTCCCAACAGAATTTCCCTAAGGCTTTTTCAGTAAAATATATATCGTAGTCAGGTGTATATGTTACTCCCAAGCTGATTGTCTGGGTAACTTGTTTGCTGCTCTTCTTTAGTTGTTCAGCATATGTGTTTTGAACTGGATCACACAAAACATATGATGGTGATCTTTCTACCTTTGCTACGTAACCTTCCTTCATTAATTCCTCTGCAAAAAACAGACAGGATAACTCACAGAAGCTTTCATACTCTAATCCTAAATATTTACCGACCTTTGGTTCTTTTGGTTTCTTAATTTTCTTAGCAGGTGTCTTCCTACTCTTTGTTTTCTTTGGTGTTTTTCTACTCATTGTGAATAATTTTCCCTCTCCACATAAGTAGAAAGGTTCTCACAAAGATACGAAATCTTTATGAGAACCCGGTGAATTACTTCACTTTGTAGCTATTACCAGCTATTTTCAACTCTTTCAGAGTCTGAATGTTGATTTGTCTGATAGCATCTTCTTTTGGCATCCTTTTCTTGGAAGCCACAGCTTTTTTAGCTGCATTTTTAGCAACTTTGGCTTTAATAGCCTCTTTTACTTTTACATATCCCAGTTCAGATGTGGACTGATCTTTCAAATACTGGCAGTTCATAGTCCTTACATCACCCTCTTTTTTGATAAAAGTGGCTGTGAAGAAGTGACCTTTGTTGTTTTTCATCAACTCCAAAGCCTTAGTTTTGCTAATTGTTTTGGATGCTGGAACAGTTCTTACAGTGGGTGTTACGGAAACCTTAGGTTTCGTTACTGCTTTAGTAGCAGTTTTTGTTTTCTTTGCTACTGTCAATGCTTTTTTCATTGGTTTTTTTACTTTTACATTTTTTATAACTACACCTGTTTCAGAATAAATTCTGTGTCTTGGTGCTGATATACCATCACTTTCTACAAAAGTGAACATACCAGCCTTGTATGCATCATCCATTACTGCTGATACATAATTCTGAGTCCAGTGAAAGTGCTTGAATTTACTCATCACCTCAGTCTTAATTTCTAAGGTAGTCACTTGGTTCTGTGCTTTGCACAGTGCTTTAGCTGTATTGATAACAGCTTCTGTCATTTGTTTCATCGGGTCTTCAAGTTTAAAAATTTCTGTTACATTTACTCTCCAGCAATCTCCATTTGCATTACATACATCAAATGTATTGTCAGCAAATACACGGAATATAGTAACAACCTCTCTTAATTTAAAGGGATGTTTACTATTATTGTGGATTATCTGGACTTTATCCAATATCTTATATAAATTATATACCATACAAACTTTTGTTTTTATCGTTTGTTGTTTCTTCCTGAATTCTTCGTTGAGGTCTTTTTTTCGGTGTCTTCAATTGAGTTGATTCTGGAAAATGATATACTTTTTCGTAATGTTCCTTGTTTAGATACTGTTCTATTTGAGTACCAAGATATAAAAAATCAACTCGGATTTGACCTGATGTTTTATATATTTTATTTACTTTACAAACACTACCTACAGGGATTACATGATAACCCTCATTCTTTATGATTAGTACACTGTCTCCTACCTTTACCTCATCAGGTTCTTCTCCATGCAGACGTTTTATCTGATATTCAGCCATAGATTGGAGAAGGTTGTCGGAATTGAGACAGCCATATATGCCTTTGAGACCTGTCGAAATTATTTTGACATGTTCTCCTTTCTTATAGGAGTTCGTAGAATTATCTGTAACCTCAACAATATCTCCTACTTTAAATTTACTCATACCTTATAACTATCAAACGTTAAATGTCTTGTACCATATCCATCTACCAGATCAGCAGTTACAGATACAGTATGCCAGTATCTTTCCCAAGCATAATGTCCCCATTCTCTGTCAATAACATGAACATTGGTAACTTTTGCCTTTTGTCCTGCACCCTCACCATTAAGGATGGTTACAATATCACCAACCTTTGCACCTTTATCTTTTGTGATAGGACGACTTTCACAAGATTCTGCATCTGTTTGACTACCATACAATGCACCACATTTACTGCATTTGTATCTTGTTAACTTTACTACTTCAGCCATATAACATATTTTATCCGACATTGTTCCTCTTTATAGGCAATAATCTCGGTGTTAAGTAATCCTCCACCAGCTTTAACAAAGGTAGAGTCATATCCTCTTGACTGTAACTCCTTGTAATTCAATGAGAAAGAGTTACCTCTATACCATCCATCATATACAAATGGTTTACCGACATGTACTTCGTAAACCAAAATTACCTTATCAGTACCCCATCCAGTATAATTCAGAGACTTGCTCATAGTTTCTGAGAAGTAGTTCCCATCACCATATACCTTACCTGAGAATTGGAAATTACCTTTGGGCCTGATTTTCAACCCAATATCCAGTATTGGTAGAACAGATTCACATTTAGTTCCATGTATTAGAATACGTGTCTCCTTATTCTTCTGTTTCTTCAACCAATCTTCAAAAGTAATATTCTCACCCGGCTTATCTACCCGGAATATTTGCTTGATAGATGCCCTATTTGGTAACTTGGCAACTTGGTCAGTTAGGTATTTTATCTCCTTTTCCTCCTTACAAGGTGTCATGGTTACACCAATCTCATCGAGAATGGTTATCTCTTTAGCAGTTTTTACATTCTTACCCTTAGGTTTATTTGCATTAACCTGTGATGCCATAGCATCCAACTTATCCTGTTCATCATCTAGTACCTCTACCAATTTAATATTTGGGGGCAAATGATCTTTTACATTCCTCATTTTTCTGGGAATTGTACCATACAATCTAAGTAGGTAAACTTTAATAGTTTCCTGAACCTGAGCAGTTTGTTTAACTGATGCTAACTTATTTAAGTCATCTATGATAGATTGTGCATCATCAATTTGCTTCTGAGTAACTGACTCAGCTTTAACAGAGTAGGTAGCTTGTACCAAATTATCTCTATACTGTCTCATCAATTCAACAAATTCATGTACAGTATTGTTCGATATTTTGGCATAATTTGTACCACCTTTTCCATTATCTACCACTTCTACAGAAACGTAATCAGTCACGTCCTTGTAGCCCTTCTTAACTTTCTCGTTGTATTTTTTGTTCCATTGAGAATAAGGGTAGGTGATTGTTGTAGAGGTGGCCTCCACCCTACCGTATTTAACGGTAAAGGTGGAACCTCCCTCCCAGATCATTTCATAAAACTTATTATTGTTATCACCTGTAACCATAATAAGCTTTTTGTAATCCTTCTGAGACATTTACTTAATTTTAATTGTCATCATCTTCATCATCATCTCTGTCTTCCCATTCATGCCTTTCAAGAGTTGCTACATGTTCCTCACAATCAGGACAGTATACTTCTCCGTCATCACATGAATCATGAGTTCTTCCTGAATTTATCTCTGTCCATACTTTCTCTTGAACAGCGTCACATCCACAATATGCACATACAATATCGTATGGGTCTGGATTGCCAAATACCGGTACAATATTTTCTACTGTCGGTACATCTGTGATTACTCTTTCTACATCACCATAATAATTACTCATAATCCTCTTATTTTTCCTTTGATAATTTAAAATCTCCATAATGTAGACTTCCAGATAGAAGTAGAACTGGTTGTGTTTCACTATAGAAATAGTACCAAAAATCTACCTGCCAACCATTTGTTTCATCTCCATTAAGTTCTAGCTCATTGTATCCCAATTCCTTAAGAATTTCTTCTACATCTCGGATTGGAGTCATAGGAATTTCTAAAGCTTCCATTTCACCTTTCAGGAAGTCTTCTATGTTTTCTTTTAAATTATTCATAATCTTCTCTTGCTACTTTAATTACATAAGGAAAACGAGGAATATCATCTGGGGTTCTCTTAAAGTGTTTGACTGTTGCAGTTTTTCCAATATAACTGTCTCTTTCAGCCCACACTTTCTTCAGATAATCAAAGTTACCCTTAACATTACTTTTGAAGGTTACCCCTTTTTTAGTGTCATGCTTCAGGATAAACTTACCAATAGTACCTGTTCTACCTCCTTCACCTTCCTCATATCCAATTATCTCAAACTCACTGTCCACAAAGTCCTTGTATTTCAACAATTGTTTGCTTCTTTTATTCTCGTACTCCCCTAAATCCAGACGTACAATAGTTCCTTCATATCCCTCTTCAATGAATTGTTCATGATACTTATCAATATCCTCCTGAGAGTATACTGCATAAGTAGGGACAACCTTGATTTTGGAGTTATTATTCAGTCTTTTCCAAGCAACTAATGCCTTGTATCTCTCACTGAATACACCCTTATGATCTGGAAAATCATATGCCCAGAACTCTACCATATACTGAGCATCTTCAATGTCAGCTTTGCTAGGTTTAGTTTTCCTACATAGAGAAACAATCTTGTTGAAATCCTCTTTTAACCTGTGGTTATACAACTCTCCATCCAACCGTACCTCATTTTGATATAGATGGGGACAGGCTAAAAATGGTTTCCCATTTCTACTTGTCAACTTTTTCCCAAAGCTATCTGCTCTTAAACCATCCAATTTTGGCTGAACAAAGGTTGGAACAGTAAAGAGTAAGTCTTTCCTATCTTCCAAATTCTCTGCTAACATTGGTTCAAAGAAAGGTTTTTCATCTGTCAAAACCTCATTATAACCACTGTCCTTTTTCTTCTGCCATTTAGCTTTAGCTTCTTTCTGGGCCTGTTGTACAGGTGTTGTCTCATTCTTTTTCCCAACATTCTTTCCAACACAATATGTTGGTAATGACTGTGTTAACTTGCCACCAACAATACCTTCTATTGTATAGAAAGCATCATCCATAGTAACTATTTGCCACTGTTGGGCCTGTCCTTTACTTGTGTACTTGTAAAGGATAGGTAATTCCATCTGTTCCATCATATCTCAATAATAAACGGCTTGGTAATAACTGGTTGATATTGATTATTAACACAAGCACCATTAGAAAATATTACTTGCCTCGTTTTTGTAACCTTCTTAATCAAAATACCTGCATTGTCATGAATATGACCAAAACAGTGCAATTTCAGTTGTGTCAACCTTTTCTGGATAACTTCCATCAAATCCTCACAACCTACATGTCCATCCTTATGCCAATCTGTACGTCCCTGTAATGGAACCTCATCTAATATTCCGAATGCTGGAGAATGTGTCAGTAATACATTAGTATCATCAGGGATACGTCCCCAGATAGTCTTGATTTCCTGACCCCTATCAGCATTGAATACCCACCTGCTTCTATGAAAGGATGGAGAATATGGTGAACCATAGAACTTCACTCCCTCATAAACATAATCTGTGTTTTCCAAATACTTAACGTCAAATTGAGCAATCAAATCTCTGGCATCATGCCAGTGTTGACTGGCTAACATTCCTTGAATATAGCCCTCATTCTTCTCCTTTTGTACCCACTTTTTATCCAAACATATGTCATGATTCCCTGCTATGAAGATTTTTACTTTAGCTGGTAATTTCTCAAACCATATGAGAAATTCATTGAGTTCTGACAAGTTAGTTCTTGTCCCCATATCCCCAGTAAAGGAAACCACATCACATTCAGGCACTTTTAAAATCCTATGTTTTGCGTGAGTATCACTTATATGCACCACTCTCATTTTGTGTAACCCCTCTCCTTTAGACCATGATGGTCTATTACTTTAATTTGTCTTTTACTAAGTATATTATGAATATCCTCAAATGTAAATAGGGAATATTCTCCTTTTACTCTCAAAGCACTCATAATACCACAATCCATACTTCTGCCCCATACTTCACCATTCTTATCCAATCCATCATGAGAGTGACCATATAAATGGTATGCTCCATGATGAGAACGATCCCATACTCTCATTGCATAATGGTTTAGTACAGTAGGATAGTCCTGACCATTTAACCTAAAGTTAATAGTCTTCTGTTCTCCCAGAAATGTACCATACTTCTTAAACAGTGATATGTTATCCTTCTTATCATGATTTCCCTTGATAAAGAATAAGTTAGCTCCAGTTGATGCTAAAGCTGCCATATAACCCTCTGCTTTAGGTAGTGGACATAATGCCCAGTCCCCATGATAATAGAAATTATCACCAGTCTTTAATGTTCTGGTAGCCATCTTGATGATATAATCATCCATCTCTTGTACATTCTTAAAGTCTCTCTTATCAAACTTTAAGATATTGGCATGTCCTAAATGCCAATCACTACTAAAATAATCCATTACTCACTATATACTTCTGTCACTTTCCCATAGACCTTTTTAGTCCATCCGTTTACATGACCATGATTGTTAGAAATCTGGAGTCCTCTTGATTCATTTTTGGCTGTTACTAGGTGGGTAAAATATCTTCCTGCTACTTTACAGTACACAATATCTCCCACCTCAACATCCTCATACTTACAAGGCTCCAATTTATGTTTCTGACCACTTTTAATTAAGGGGGTCATACTATTTCCCTTCTCACTGGTTATCAGGCTCTCCCCATTTTCCAGTCTTTCTCTCTTGTTCATATTCCTTTATCATTTAACAACTGAAAAATTCTTCTTGTTAAACAACCTGCTGTCTTAGTTCCATCATTATTCCAATGGATAATAAGTTTCTCAATATCTGAGTACAGTTCAATATCTATCTGACCTGCCTGTTTTATTTCCTGAAACTTATCTTTCCATTCTACATCTTCAAATGGAACAACAGCTCTCTTTTTAAATTCTGATTTTAATTCAATAGCCTCTCCACGAAGGGCTACTATTTTACCAAGACACTCCAACTTTTTATCAAGCACTTCTGCATTGATTTCCAGCTTATTAAGTTCTTCCATCTCTTTGATTATTATTTCCCTTCGACGAATTATATCGTCAAATCTTTCATCTTTAGAAAGGTGGTTCTGAGTAGAAGTCCCAGTCTTTTTTGTCCCACCAGATTCTTGCTCCTTTTCCATTGTTATCCTCCAGAATTTTATTTATTTTGGCAAAAATATCCTCATCTCTCCAGATGTTATCACCTCTATGACCAGCAGCCATAGGATGTTCCAGCTTAAAGATATAATTACCCAGTGGATTGATAAATTGTTCCATACTATGGGATGTTTTTCCACACAATACATAGATAGTTCCTGTGTTGGTATACATAGCCTCAGTTAAAAGATACTTATAGAATTCCTTCCAATATCCCTCATGACTGCTGGTTTTACCCATTTTACAGGTCAAATCTGTATTTAGTAACATAACACCCTGATGATGAAGATAATCCAAATTTGGACTTCTCTCACATTTGTATGGATATGTCTCCCTTTCATACCCCTTCATAGTTACCCAGTTTTTCTCCAAGTACCTATCTATGGCATCGTACCACAAATCTAAGGATGGCTGGATTTTACCATCAGGACTATTCCTGCAATCCATAGCTATCCCACAAGCCTGTGGTGTACCATTCTTATACAGCCTTGGATAAGGGTCTTGTAGAAAGAATATTACTTTTACTTCATGTGGTGCACATGTAGCAAATGCCCTAAAAGTCTCAGTACTTCTGGGTACAATCATATCAGTTTTGGCATCAGCCTTGATCTTCTGATATAAATCCCACATTTCCTTACTCTCAATAAAGGGCTTCATTTTCTGTGCCCATCCTCCCAAAGGTTTCTCAAACGTTTGAAAGTTCATTTTTTGGGTTGTCATGGTCGATTTTAAGTCTGTCATACATCTCCTCTTTAGTAACTACATTAAGAATATCCCAGAACTCTTCTGGTAAGTGAATGTTATTTAAATGAGTACAATCACTAAATATTGGAGCAATGTCCTTAGGTTCATAACCTGCTAATCCACAACCTATTTTAGTTACAAGGAATGTTTTCTCAGGGTGCATCATAGCATACTCTGTAAAACGTGCAATATAACACTCCAATACAGGAATAGGTAATATACCCTTAATATCCCACGACTTGGTTGGTATGGCAAAACATTGGCCTGTAGGCCCATATCCTTTACCCATTTCTGCACCAAACTTTTCTTTAGCTGTTAGAGCAGCACCTGCTCCATGTATACCACTCTCATTACTTCCGAATACAAATACTTGTCCTTTCTTTAATTCGGTAATATTTTCTGGGGTAACTCTACCGTCTCTTTTAATCATAAAAATTCAATTTGATCTCCTGCGTCAATTTTTTCTGTCCAAATACAACCACTCTCATCATGATAGATAAGCATTAAATCTGTACTATTTACAAGAGTAGGTCTCTCTCCTGCAAATATATTAATTCCATCGTAATCAATAGTTACAGAAGGTACAATTTGTACTCCCATATAGAAGCCGGTAATCCACCGTCCATGTGTACCTACCAATTTAAATTTCTTCATCTTTTTCGGGGTTTCTTTATTAAACAATTGTTTAACTCTTCCAGTGACATCTCCATAAGACTTTTCTTATACTCTAATGGAGAAACTCTGGTTCTGATTGGTTGTTGATGACCTTTCATCGTGTGAGAATGAGTATTAAAGAAATGATGCTGACTCATTCTTACTGGGGAAGCTTTAAGCTGGAATACTCTCATTGTTAAATGGATTTATAAAGTGAGGAATGTAATTGCCCTGTGTACAACCAATAACAGGTAACATCATGTCACCAGCTTGGTCAGATGAAGATATATTGGAAATTTTCTGATACCAAGTATGTCTGTAGTCCTGTGTAACTTTCTTAGGATCAATGAGTACGTGAACTCCACCTCTGGTTTTCACCAAGGTCAAAGCTTCCCTATTTACATACTTTGTTACATCAATTATTTCCTGACTTAGTTTGATAGGATCATCACTATCCAAATCAAAATGAGCATACCTAGTTTTACCCTTAGATTTCTGAATCTCACTCATGACCTCAGCCTGAGGATTCATATTCTTATTGGTATCTTTAATGCATTGAACCAGCTTACTTAGTGATTCAAATGTTGCACCCCACAAATCTCTTGGAGTTGGAGTAATATATAATGCTAATGCTTCTTGTGGGATGTCGATAGTTTCCCCTTTCCCCGTCTTGTACTGTTTGTACGAACCAATCGGGCACTCCAATTGCCTAATTTTGTCAAATAACCTCTCTTTGGTTGACGTAAACCTTTTGAGTTGAGCTTTGTCACTCTTGATGTGACTAATATCTTTGCAATATTTATTTCTGGCAAATAGACAGACATAGTACTGCTCATGAGCCTCAGTATCTGGTAGCCAGTTGATAAAATCCCTAAGAAGTTTCTCATCTTTAATAATTTCATAATTCTTTTGCATCTATTGCCAGATTTGCGTTACTAAATAGTGGATTACCTGTAACTTCCATAATGATCTCTTTTTCAACCCAGTCTGGAAAAACTATGGTATCATCCATATCCACGTCTTCTACCTCAAGTATAGCTAAATTACAAGAAATGAAATCGTCAAATTCGTATGTATGTATATGACCATCTACAACATGTCTGTACTTTCTAACACCTTTAACGTTCTCTTGTTCATAAATTTCAAGAAATTCATCTCTTGTGATCTTCTGTATATTAACCTCCTGATTAATACCTCTACCTACAGAAATTTTCTTTAATTTTTCATAGGTAGGCTCTGTAGTATCTGATATAGGTACAGTTTCCCTATATCTCCAGCCATCTTCAGTATAGAGTTGAGTTATATCCATTGTCGTGTGATTATATGCCTCATCCGGCACTCTTTTGAGTAACCACTTTCTTTCTCTTTCGATTTTAGTTTCCATTAGATAAATCTTTTTCTTTTGAAATGTTGTGTAACTTTATCTAAATCATATACACAGGACAGATCAGCAAAATCTGTACAGTTCTCTGCTATATACTTATCAGGTACGTTACAATGTCTAAATCCATGATTCTCAGTTAACCACCAACTGAAATCCTTACCCTTCTTATCATTATCACTGACAGCTAATTTTCTCTGGCATGTATCAAATATTTCCAGAGCCTCTTCTGTCATACAGGATGGGTCTTCAGCTTGTACACTGGCTATACTCTCTATCTCCAGTGCTTTTCTTAGAACCATTCTATCCTTTTTACTCTTACCTAAAACTCCAAGTTTTGCGTTCCTTACAGCTTCTATATTCTCCACATAGTTGAAAGGTAGATTAGTATCCCACTTCCACATATTAGGAGGTGTATCTTTACTTCTCTTAGGAGCACGAGGTCTATATATTTTCCACTTATCCAGATCGGGATAATAATAACAGAATGTCATCATGTCTCCAAGAGACATCCTTCTCTTATTTCTCCATATCTGTCTTGGTGCATATATATGTTCTCTGGTAATATCTTCCTCACCCTGATGATAACAGCCCCAATAATCCCACTCTTCTTTAGTTAAGGGACGTGTGACTATTTGTATAAGAGGTGGATGTTTTACCACTATATCTGGTGTAGTCCATGTAATTATCTTCTTACCCTCTGTAATAGGAGTTCCATCTAATCCCAGATTAAAGTCTCTATTGATTATGGATAGTGCCATTCTGAAGTCACAGGAGAATATCTGCTGTACAAAAGCAAAACAGTCACCTCTCCATGCTCTATCACCAAAATCCTTATGTGTCAGAGTATCAGATAGTTTGTTACCAATTATCAGGGAAGGGTCTTTCTCACCCCTATGTCTATTAACTAGAACTGTATTTAGCTTAAATGGGCCTTGGTAATACCTGTATATATCATAAGTAGTAATTTTAGATAAGATATTCTCCCTTGTTAGTCTGCTGTTTGTCTTACCCTTAATCATAATAATATATTAGAATCCCTAGGTGGAGTCGAACCACCATATACAGATTAGAAATCTGTTGTTCTTCCATTGAACTATAGGGACAAAAAAGGGGCCAGCATAGAAATGCAGCCCCGTATTTATTAACCTGTACTATTTTAGTATTCATTGTCCTCTTGAGAAATAGGAACTTCAGGTTTACCTGCGTTTGAACCAACAGGGTCTTCCTTCTCATTATATTTCTCTAAAGGTTTCAGTTTGTGGAAACATGAAAATCCATAGTCTCCCTTCAAACTATCAGTGAATTTCTTCCAGACTCCTTTAGTATACTCATTTGACATTTTATTGCCAGCTTTAATATACATCATGAATCCTTGTGGTAGGTAACCTTTCTTAAAAATCTCCTGATATTTCTTAGTAGAATCTTCATCAGATGTTCTTACACCAGTCAAGATAACGAATTCATTTGTAAATTCTTCATTACCAATCATGGATTTGAAATCCTTCAAATTCTCTTGGAACAGTTTCTTAGTATCAACCAGTACTTCTGTATCAGGATCATTCCACTGCATGTTTAACCATGCTCTAAGGAATATACCTAACTCTTCTTCACCTCTGATTGCTTTCTTCCATTTCTTCTTACCAAGAAATTGTTTAGTCTTGTCAGTGAACTGAATGAACCAATCCTGTATCAAACCTTCCTCAACTTCATCTGTGATATTACCTTTAGCATCCTCTTTATAAGGAACCCAAGATGTACCACATGTAGAGTTGATGATTTGTACTTTATTTCCTTCCTTGTTCTTTCTCTCTTCATCAACTAAAGAAAGATTTTGGACGAAGTATTTATCATTATCTTCGTCATAGAGCCAGAATGCCAATCTCAAACGTCTGTTTCCGTCTTTATCTTCATCCAAATACTTAAACTCTTCTTTTTCTTCTTCATCCTCACTCTTACCAAAAAGCTTACTCAATTCAGCCCTTGTAGGATTGAGTGCCACCACTCTTACTTTTGAAAATCCAACAAACAAATCCTTTGTGAATTCTTTACTCTTTTCCTTTGCTTTTCCCTTAAATGCCATGTTCTTATGCAAATTTTAATTCTTCTTATTAACTATAGTAGGCTTCCAGTGCCTTAAAAATATACTCTGCTGAGTTAGGAATTTCCATTTCATCACCAAACATTCCCTCAGGTACTTTTGTTGAAGTATCTTCCTGAAATGTTCTCAGAAAATGATCTGGTTTACCATCCCTTAAACGTTTATCAGCAAACAATACAGTTGTGTATTGTGCCTCAACACGTCCTTCAAATTCTTTACCATGAACCTTTGCAGTTCTTTTCTTGAATCCTGTTTCAACAACAGTTTCATCATGACTAACCACAATAATATCCTTCTCAATATCCTTCATCAAATCAAAGTAACGGGTTAACTCTGAGTTATATTTACCATATATCTCAAAGCCTTTATAAGCCTGTTTCATTTCTTTGTGAAGCATATCAAAAGCCATTGATTGTGAGTCAATTATGATTGCTACAACTTCAGGATTCTTGCCGTAGTCTTCCAGATTCCTTAAGAATCCGTTCCATGTTTTAGGACGGCCAGTGAATTTGAATCCTCCTTTGTAAGGAAGGGGTTTCCTCTCAACGTTTATATATCCAGTCGTCTCTGGATTAGCTGTTTTAGCTAAGTAAGATTTTCCATACCCAGAAGGCCCAATAACAAGCACCTTTCCGAAATCTGTTCTCCTATTCTCCCCAACTTTAGTGGGTTCTTCTTTTACAATACTCTTTACACTCATATATAAATTAAAATTTCACATCATCAGTTGTTCCAATGCCATAGCATTTCAACAACATTCTTCTTCAGTTTTGGACTGAAGACTGGCCCTTTGAAGATAAGAAAAGGGGTTTTAACCACCCCTTTTTTATCAACTTTGGTATACAAAGGTAAGGAATATTTTTCAATTTTCCTCTTTTTCTTGGACATTTATTTTAGTTTTATTAGTGTCCACCTCTCCTCAGAAAGTCAAGGAAATCTCCAAGGCTTCCACCATTACCACCAATTTTTATGCCAATTCCTCCATCACCCTTCTCCAGTCTATGTTTCATTCTCACATACTGGAACATCAATAACCGGATATTCTGAGGTTTTGCCAAAGCAATTTTCTCATATACCTCTATGACCTTACTATCACAACTCAACTCATCTTTCCTGTCCATAACCTCTGAACGGAGTAATTTGTTAATGTGATCGAAATCACTGTCTGTCAAGCCACATGCTTTTTGTAGACTTTCCTTCTCATCATGGTTGAAGGCAGGAAGGGTTGATTTCTTTTTTCTACTTTTCTTTACTCCTTCCTCTTTTACTTCTTCGTCATCGTCCCTTAGACGACTACCAATATGGAGAATCTCCTCATTCGTCAGTGGTTTTTCTGCGAATAATTTCTCCATAATTTGTTGTTTCAAACTCATACAAATCATTTAAAGGATAAAAAGAGGGAGATTTCTCTCCCTCTCAATAATTAGAAGCCTCTTTCAGCAAGAACTTCACCCATCATTTCACGTAACTTAGTCATGTCCACTTCTGGAGCATTAACCATAGTTTTGAATGATCTAACAAACAGTTCATCGATTGATTCCTGACCAACCTTAACTGTTGCTATCTCCATTTGTTTTTTGTAGGACTTAATGGAGTTAATGATGTCCAGACAGTTTACAGTTGTCCTACCTGAATAGATCAGATGTGATTTAACTCTGTCAAGAATCTCGGCAATAAATGCTGGAACGATTTTGTGTTTCTCAATTTCCATTGCAGCATCTTCACAATCTTCCTCCAGAAGACTGTTGCCAAATTCATCTACCAAATACCTCTCAATCATTTTCTTGGCAGTTGCTTTGTCAGGATATGACAAGGTAACAATTGAACCAATCCTTTTACCTCTTATGAAGGTAGGATCAATTCTCTCCAAGTGATTGGTGGTAAGAATTGTGATGATGTTCATATGTTTGGTCTCACCACCATCCATCATAAGGGAAATCTCGTTTGTCACGGAATTTCTCTCATTCAGGACTTTATCTATATCTTCCAAGAAGATTACCACACCTTTACCATTTTTGGATAACATTGCTGCTACTTCCAATACGTAAAGTGCTTTCTCCGGATTTGGGCAATAGATAAATGACCAACCGTTGTTGATGGCTTTCAGTGCCAACTTAAAGGCGTAGAGGGTCTTACCAGTACCATAATTACCTTCCAATAACACACCGAATTTCAGGTCAATGCCATTTTTCTTACATCTGTCAGTGTGTTCAATACGTGCCTCAATAGGCTGTGTAGCAAACACTGCATCAGGTGTAAGGAACAGAGGAGTTTGATCTATCGTAGACAAATCAATGAATGAAGGTGATGACTTCTCATCAACAATCTTGATTGCCTTACCCCGGTAGATAGAATCCTCTCTGACCAGTCTTGTGGTTTCTTCCACAATTTCGTCCATCAAACGAACAAATCTCTTTTCACACTGTCCATTCAACAGTAGTAACTGAGATTTATCATCATACTGCATATCAACGTGTGCTCCTTCACCAATGGCTGGTAAGGAAATTTTACCAAATGGAACTTTCTCACGAGTACCATCAGCAAAACGCACGTCAATCATTTGAGGAGGGTTATTACCAGATGGGCCTTTTCTGTCCTGTTGTGTGGTAAAACCATGAATTTCCTCAACTGCCCTGCTAAGTGCATAAGCACCATCTTCAAGGAAGCATTTGATTTTGTAATTGAATGAGATGATACGTGTACTCTCGGTAATCTCATTCTTGATGTAGGATAAAATATCATGATAACTTTTATCACTACCGACTACCTCAACCAACTTTTGTTTGAGGTATGCATCAGCATCGTCAATTTTTGACTTACTCTTTTTCGTAGCTTTTCCTGTAGGCACTACTGCCACTTTGTTTGGTGTTGACATTATTTACTATTTAAATGTTTGATTAATTGCTGATACTTTTTGTTAAAAACGATTTTTGGTTCGTTGAGACATCCAATATGGATATTGTATTCATCTCTCCATAAGAATACATGTTCATTTCCTTTTATCTGTATACCTACTGTAAACTTCTGTAAAACAGGTTTTTTGTTTACAAGACTCATAGCCTCAGTAAGTGCTGATGTTAGGATTTGAACATTTTTCTCAATGCAATAAAGCCATTCTCCTCTTTCTATAATGGCTGAACCCCCAAATTCAGTCACGAATGGGGGTTTCTTTACAGTTGTTTCCATCTTTATTTGTTTAATCGTGACAACTTTTCTTTGTTGGTAATTTGGAAAGTGAATAATGGCATACCGGACAGGACACCAACTTCTGTTTCTACCTGATCCTTATATCCACCATCCTCTTTAGTAAGACGGATAGTTTCAATTCTGCCCATTCTTTTTGAAGCGTTGGTTATGTCCAAGAATGTCCCAACCTTATTGGGGTTATCTGGGTCTAACCTAATCATCCTTCCTACTATTTGATAGTAGAGTGCCAAACTTAAGGTAGGACGTGCCAAAGTAACCCCATATAAAGTGGGCATGTCAAACCCCGTTGTGAGAACTCCTACGTTAAGAAGTCTTTTTATCTTGCCACTTTTAAAATCTGTCAGAACCTGAGTTCTCCTTTCTGAACTGTCTTTACCAGTTAATACCTCACAATCATAGCCCATTCCAGCTAACATCTCAGCAGATAATGTTGCATGTTTTATGGAACTACAAAAGATCAGGTTATTACGTAGTCTGTGGTCTTCCTGAACTATAGCTTCCACCAGATTTGTTATATTTGAAGGAGAATTGATAAACTTCTCCATAGTAGCCTCATCAAAGTCAGCACCAGTCGTGTTGAGCTTCAGACTACTCAAATCCATCCCTTTTTCGGGATATACATAATCAATGGGAGCAAGATAACCCTCATCAAACAGTCTTTTATTCGTTATTTTAAACGCAAAAGATTTGAAGAAAAAAGGTGGTATCCTGTTCAGTACCTGTAGCATAGACGTATAATACATATCCCCCTTATCACGGAAATACTTCTGACACAACCTATAGGGTGTTGCAGTCAAGCCCAATACCTTGGGATTTCCGATTCCTTGGAAGAATGTTTTATACATACCAAAACCCTGAGGGTTTACCAAGTGACACTCATCAACTAATACGTACTTAAAATGTTTAAACAGTTCCGGTTTCTTGTATATACTTCCAATCGTAGCATAGGTAAATTTGCCGACATCCTTTCTGTTCATGGAGGCAGAGTATATACCGATGTCTAAGACACCATAGTTATTTACCAGTTTACTGTAATTCTGCTCTAATATTTCCTTGGTAGGTTGGAGAATCAGTGTAGGTTCGTCTAAACGATGACATAATTCACTGATTATCACTGATTTTCCTGAAGCCGTTGGAGCCACAATTACCTCATTACTTTTTGAGTGTTTGAGGGATTTATATCCTGCCTCTACAGCTAACTCTTGGTATTTTCTTAACGTCAACATCATTTAACAACTTGGTTATCATCAAGAAGATACTCCAACATTTCAATAATTTTTCTGTCGGACTCACTCTGTATTCCAATATGTGGATACTTATCTTTCTCGATGATCGTCTCAATGACCTTTAATTGGTCATCTTTTTGTCCATATTCTTTAGCATTTGATGCTCTGAAGTATATGGTTTCATATAAGCTCTTGTACTTTTGGTACAACATTTTATATGCTTTCTCTTTAAATAATTCTTTACTCATACAAAGGTAATTAAAAATCGTACTCTAATGGGATTTTTTCAATAGGAATATCTTCCGTAGCTCCTATCATAAAGTTCTTGATGGCTGTTCTTACTTTAGCCCTATCCTTATATGCAGGATAAGATTTATGATAACTACGTGCAAATTCTCTATAGTAGCTATCTAACTTATCTCTCAACCATCTTTCCCTACTCTGTAAGTTGGGATCAATGTTTCGATAATGGGTTAAATAATGAGGACGTACCTTCACAGTAAGCCAAAATTGAGGTATTTCAATCTTATAGTGATTTCTATGGTTGGGATATTCCCACCATCCCCATATAGGCTTATAGAAGTATTTCTTTACAGCAGGATGTAATTTCTCATACTGTTCTTTCTTAAGCCATACAATAGCAGGGCCAAATGATACCCAATATTTTTTACCTTTATAGTTGGTTTCGTAGTAACCTTTGTGACCAGCCCTTATCATGCGTACATGTTTAACACTTCTCAGGTACTGAGGCTTATAACCAGTGTCTAATGCCATCTGAATCCATTTAGCATCATCTCTTCTGGCAATGTCACTTCTCAACTCATAACCCATTGTCCAGCCATTCTGGATAGGTTTATCATAAGGTATCAGAGGTAATTGTCTCTGTTTCTGCCATACCTCATCCAACTCTTTGTCAAGACGAATAAATTCCTTATATCGTCTTTCATATTTGTCATGTCTCATATGTCATAAATTGAGTCATAATAATTAAACAACCGTGCCTTTGCTGACTGTGGGGTTATGTGCATAAGAGTATTGTATAACTCACTATAGGTAACAAAGGGACTACTGACAACCTCATTGAACTTTTTCTCAAATTCAATAGGATCATCAATAGTCCCTCCATTTTCCTTATAATAAGAAAACCACACACCCAAAGGGATATGTGGTTCTTCTCTTACTCTAACCCATTCTTCTTTCGTCATGGGTTTTTTCTTTTTTTAATTCTTTGAAATAAGATTGTCAAGCCACTCCAATCCACTATCAGGGACTTGTAGGTGAATACATGCATATTCTCTTAAAGTCATCTCCTTAAATGGTTTATCAGGCTTTTCAACAAATGGTTTGTCTTCCCAAACCAACTTACATCTACTTAATGGTATCATATACTTTTCAGTATTATCGTCGTAATCATACGACTCTAAATCATGATTCCACCTGTAAATCTTTCCGTCATACTTATTGACGAAGTAAAAATCATCTTTCATCTCTCTTTCATACAACCCGATGTGAACATCTTTGTTGTAGATAAATGAGGATTTGGGAAACGCATTTTTTGTTTCAATCCCTAAATCCTTCAATTTTTCAAACAGCTCTTCCTTTTTCATCAAACTAACTTGTAAATCAATAGGCCCAGTATAACTGCCACTACTACAGCAATGACAAATCTGATACAGCCTTTGTTTTCAGTAGTCAGACCTTCTGAGACTATCTCAGCAAAAACCTCAACTGCATCATCCATCATGTTACACCTCCTTAATTGACATGTGTTTAAAATTCTCTTTATAATGTAATATTAGATCACCCTCAGCATTTCTATTTTTAACCATGTGGGCAAACAGATCATTGGGTTCAACAACCATGCCAGTCCCTCTGTTTCCATAGAAATTTATACCATATTTTGATGGTTTATTTAGTAGTAGAATTGTCTCACTAAACATAGCTGAGGCATCACCTCCATATACATCTCCTTGTCTTGGGAATGATCTATCAGTACCATCTTCCTGTCTCTCCTCAATTTCTCTGTTGATTTGAGTAAGAAACATGAATATGATGGGAAACTCCTCTTTCTTAACAGAGTTACTCTCCATCAATAGATTCAAAAGCATTTGTACCTGACTTCCCTCAGACGCAGACATTCTGGTAAGTAAAGTGTGGTCAACTCTAACCAACAATCCTTTCTTACCCCTTTTAGCAACTCCATCACGGAATCTTCTAACAGTATCAACAAACTCTCTAACAGTCAAAGGTTCTTCACAGAACGTAACTGGTAAATGTCCATACTTTTCCATCAGAACATCTATGATATTTTGCATATCCTCATCACTTAACTGTTCCCCACCTGCTGAGATAATCTCCTTGTATGTTTTCTTTAATGCTGCTGACAGCCTACGTAATAACATTACACGTGCAGATAACTCCCAGTTAAAGTCCAGTACTTCAAAATCTGGATAACCATCCTCCCCTAAATTATTGGCAAAGCACCCCTCAACAATACAGTCGGAGTATGCAGATTTACCCACAGATGGTCTACCACCTATGGTTAGGGTACTATTCCACTCAATGCCATCAATCATAGACCTATCAAGCTTCTTATAACCTGTACGAAGTGATTTTATTCTTCCTTCTTTTCTGGCTACAATATACTCTAAGGTCTCATCAATGACCTCCTTCATACTTCTAAACCTTGCCATTAAACAAACTTCTGTGCACTTTTCCCTGCTGCACTAGCAGTTTCAATTCCATTCTCAATATCTGTCACCATAGGACTTCCCTCTCCTAGCTTATGTATATAATATTTCATAAGTGGAAACCAGTTATTAGTTGAGTGACATGTATCGATGTGATTAAGAATTACCTTCTCAATCATATCCATATCCTTCAATTTATATTTCTGAATACACGTAAACAAACGTGTAGAGAAATCACTAACACCATCAATAAAACGGTATCCTTTTTTGTCAGTAGACTTGATCTTAGATATAATCTGTTGTTTACCAGTCAGTTCTATAATCTTCTGTTTACATTTTTCATGTAATTGACTGGCCCATCCACCAAAGTCAAACTTAGGTGTCTCGACTTCTCCTTTATTAAGGATTATAACGGGATGTAAATCAATAATCTCAAATGCCTTCTGTGTCAAAGCTCCATCCTCGATGTATCCCTTCTTATTCAGAAGATTAATGAAACCATCAATTCTCCTGCTTTTGGGTAATTCTACACCATCTCTGAGATTGCACAGTACCATATAATGATCTAGTAACAATCCATTATCTAATACTTTCTTATATACATCCAGTGAAATCATCTTTTGGTTTTTAATTCAACAAAGTTACCATCAATTTCGAATCCTTCCAAAACAAATTTGGTAAAACGTGGATATTGAGATGCTATGAACTTAGCACCTTCCTGTCCCTGTGCATTAATAAATACTCTTTCTCTTTTTCCTGTCTTGTAGTCTGTAACTTCATAGACACTAACAACTTTCCTCTTCATTTTGTTTTCATTTAGGGTATGGGAATTTTTCATCCCAGTAATAATTTGCCTTCTTATTGTTGCACCTGTGACAAGCAACCCTCAGATTATCTTCATTCATAGCAAATTCCTTGGGATTCAAGGATTTAGGTATAAAATGATCTGCTGTTGCCATATTATCTTTCTTTCCTGCAAACTCTTTCCAATGGTAGATACGTAAGTTTTTTCTACCACAGTAAACACAATGCAGTTTTTTATGTTTACTTTTCATCTTACGAAGAAAGTATGTATTGAACAATAGTTGTTCAAAATGCAGTGACTTCTCCAGTAGACGATATGCTTCAAGTAACAGTTGATGGCTACCTAATGTACCCGGAGTAGGATCATCCTCTACAGTGTACCTTATGGTTACCCCATCTCTCTTACTCCTGATAATTACTTGCATGTCAACTGTTTATAAAGTTTTTTAAATACTCAAGGAATCTCTCTTTGTCTTTTCTGTAGAGAGCCCTATTTCTGGTTGATGGATGTATTGTTGCAAGAACTTCCATCTTATCTGACCACTGCTCATTCTTTGAAAAGAAGTAATCATGGGCAGCCTTACCTAGCAACCATACTTTGTCTGCATTCTTAACCTTATCTTTGAGTGCTTTTTCCCAGTACTCATCACATTGTCTCTTACTAGGAACATTATGATCTCCTTTCCAGTTATATCCCGGAAATTTATCATACAATGCTTCCCACTCAAACATGTCTTGAGCCTGTTTCTCATCAATGCCAATCTCATTCAACCACTCATACATCATGGTTGTATCATATGGTAGTTCCTGTTCCTGTGCCGGGGGTGCTTGACCTATCACCAGTATCTTCATCTTCAACCTTTTTGATTTCTGATATTTTAATTTCCTTGTGTGTTTCAACACTCATACTGAATAATCCACCACCTTTACCTTCTGTTGTTATAGGGAAACCAGTGATTTTAGCAAATTCATCTATCTCTTCTGGTGATAAAGAATTAATAAAATCGGCTGTCTTTATAACTGCCTGTAGGTTTTTAAAATCTTCTTCAGTTAATATGTTTTCTCCACATTTAGGACATGGTGTGTTTAGGTATTTTTCAGCGTCCTCCACTTTAATATCTTCACTTTTCCAGTCACATTTAGGATTGTCACATTTTAATCCGTGTGATTTCATCTCAATATTCTTCCTCATTGTTTCTTTTTTGAAGTTTTCAAGATAGTGACGAATGTTATCTGCACCTACAGGATTCATACTATGAACATAGCATTGTGGTAGTGGTTTGTTATTATCTTTACAGTACTTACACAACCATTTAGCTGCATCATAACCAGTCTCATACCTGAAGACATTGTAATTTCCTGCAAATGCATAATGTTCATCAGCTAAATCATGGTCAAAAGATATGACATCAGGTAAACCATACTTCAAAATCCATTCCACAAACTCATCATAGCTCCTGACAATTTGCCATTGTTCTTTTCTATACATAGCACGTAACTCTACGGGGTATATATAGTTAGCTATTACTTCGGGAGTTCTCTCCCTTCTATCCTCAAGCATTAAATATGTCATCTTAAAACGGTTTCATCATTTCATGCCATCTTCTACCAAGTAGACGACAATACTTGGATGGTTCAAGTCCATAATTGCCCAAAGACCAACCATCATTACACTCAACTAAGAGTGTTCTGCCATCATTTGTTACCCCAAAATCTATGGAATAACCAGCAGGAGCACCTGCTTTTGTGTATTCTGCAATAGCTTCATCTATTACCTTAACGTCAGGAAATACTCTGAAATCACCTAAATACCAGTAGATACCCAGTAATTCACCCTCACAAACATAACATCTGTATTCAGTTATAAAATCAACAACTTCTGATACCAAGATAGGACATTCATCAGGGATATTTCTAAAGTGTAAAGCTAAAGCTTCCTCACTCTTAATCACACCCCCAATGAACTCCTTACTTTTCCCATTCGGCTTGATGAAATAGGGATAAGAATATGGTGTATCTAATTGATTACGAAATTCACCCATAGTCATACGCATAATTTTCCTATCTGCATATTTCTCAATACAGGAAGGTATATTCAATGACATTTTTGGGCCTATTCCCAACCTTTCAAGATACTTATTTGTTGTTTCTATACCAGCTACAATTATATTCCACTTAGATGTAGGTACATCCTCAATATCCTCAAAGAATATTATATCAGTACCTCTATCCTTAAAGCCAAGGTATGCAGAAACACCATGATCCCCTACAGGGAAATTATTTAATGCTTCAATGTAGATTTTGTACGTCATAACTTACTTTTTATCCTATCCTTCACTTTATCAACCACATCTTTATTATAGTAATGTTTGGACTGTTCGATAAGAACATCAACCTTCCTTGTCCACTTTCTGTAACCATAGTAGACACCTACAGTTAGTCCTAAACCTAGTCCCAGTACAAAGGTACAAATTCCTACGATGAAAAACATCTTTATCCTGAAACCTTTATTAATAAGATTTGTCAGGCTTGAAGTTGCATTGGCAACTGTCTGGATGGAATCAACTACATTACTCATAGTAAATCTTTTTTAAGCCAAGTCACCTTGGCAGCTTCATGATCTGTTGGAGAATGTCCCAACTTTTTCTTAGTCTGTTCATAGCTTCTTTTCCATAAAGTATCAGCCATTTTGTCAGTAATATGGGATGCAAATGCATGTGCCAGATGTAATACACCACTCCATCCTACCTGTTTGAAGAAACCCGCAGGATTTACCTTCCTTGTAAACATAAGCATTGGAGTAGGAGTCTTACGTGTCTCAGCATGACTATCAGGCCCAAAGTATTGAATCCATGCTGGAGCAGATTCTTTGTTGTCACTTGATCCACGGGGATTATACATTCTTATACGAAGACCCAAACATTCATCATTGACCTCTTCTTCATAAAATACTGGTTGTTTATCCTCCTCATGTTCAAGAGCCCATTTTCTTACATCTTTAGCTCTCCAGTCAGAGGGAAACTCTATAGACATTACTAAAGCATCAGCATAGGAAACTCTCCAGTTCTCAAACTGATTATGAGTAAGATGTTGCCACCCAACCTGTTCAGGTTTCTTTGCAAACAATGTTGCAAATGTACAGCCGGTATTACCTGCTGCTATCCATTCCAAATTTGTCATTTGTTCCATAACTCAGCTTTAAATGTTAAAGGCCACTTAAGAGACTTGTGGTCATATCCTCTTCCTTCATCATACCACCATTCATCATGTCTTACTTTTTCAATGGCCTCTTGTTCAGTTGAAGCTATAACAGTCTTTGATTTTCTTAAAGTGCCATCATTTTCAGACATATGAACCCGGTATTTGTTAACAATAACATCCATAGTTAGTAATTTTCCTTTATCATTCCGATGTTAGTAACCATAATGTTGTTGTCTTGCCAAACATTATGTGATTTCATGATCGTATTACGTTGATCCTCAACCCAGTTGTGTAAGTCTCGGAGAGTCTTTTTTCCCTCGAAGATTTCTCTCCTGTCACCTTTGTTTCTATGTGTCTCATAGGTCATCCAGAAGATTGTCGATTTCTTTTTAAATACGTTGAACATAATATTAGTTTTAATTGTTTACTTATTATACCAAGCAATATGGGTAGCATCCTCCTGAGGTGTACTAAATACCTCATCATCACTTTCTTTACCATCTTTTACCCAGTATCCTGAGCCATCCCAGTTAGTAATCCATCCGGTTTCAATAGCCTCATTCCATTCCTCTATGGTAAATAGATCACCAAAGAATGATTCATCAGTTACATCTTCTCCATTATATTCTCTTGCCATATTATTAAATTTTAGAAGCAGGGGCCAGAATCGAACTGGACGTGTCCTAAGACAGAAGGTTATGAGCCTTCCAAGGTTGACCTCTCCTTAACCCTGCATGTGAAGGGGCATTTCACCCCTTAAGTTTTTTATCTTCCGTTTTGACCGGCAACATTAACTACTGCTGACTGATTTTTACTTCTTTCAATAGAAGCTTCTCTTTCAGAGTTCAGTTGAGATTCCCATGTCTTAGCTTGTTGAGTAACAAAAGCCAATTGTGCTTCCAGATTTTGGATTTTAGCCAAATTCTGTGCTTCTTTAGCCTGATACTGTGCTTCAACAAGTTTCTTTTCTTGTTCTATTCTGCTTGCAGCAATACCATTTGCCTTACCAACCTCGGCATTTACTTTTTCCTGGAATTTTTCTTCCCATTCTGCAATTTCCTGCTGTAATTCTTCATACTCTTTTCTGTCAACAGCTACTAAACTGTTGGTAGTCAAGTATTTATCAGCAAATTCTTTTTGGTCAGCTTTGTAAGCCAAATCCAGATCAATTTTGTTCTGTGTTTTCTTGTTGTTGAACTCTTGCTGTAAGTTTTGCAACTTTTCTTCCTGATCTGCAATCTTCAGGGCATTTTCATCCAGTGTTTCTGTTAACTTCACAGCACTTGCCACAGCATCATTCAATGCTTTAGTGGCAGATACCATTTTGTTTGAAGCTGCTCCAATGATTAATTCTGTTACTTTGGTTCCTTTGGCCTTCTGTTTAGCCTGTTGTGCTTGTTCTGACATTTTGTTTGATTTTACAATTTTTAATAAGTTGGGTACGGATTAAATAAGTATTGGATTAAAAACGGGCTTAAAGACCAGACTTATATAAGTCAGCCTTCTTCCATTCTTCAAGGTGGGATAGTTTTTTCTCTATCCTAGCTTCAACCTTTTCAATTAACTCCATTAAGCTCATTTCAGGAAACTGCTGTTTCAGGTAGACTATTCCTCGATATATGAGGTCACCAAATTCCTTAACTAGCTCTTCCTTCTTAGGTTTAGAGCTATTGGTAGGATGTTTGGTCTTTAATTTTGTCATAACCTCTTGAAATTCAGCTATTTCCTCTATGGTCTTATTAAAATTAAACTCTTCAGTATTGGTTGAGGCACAATGTTCTATAATCTCTTGTTTGGTTTCGAAAACTCTCATTCCAGTATTTTTTGAATTTTGTCAATGACTAAGCTATTCTTTGCCATTGTTGTTTCCAATGCCTGAGTTTCAATAGTTAATTGGTTAATTAACTGATTTTTCTCAGTTTTGGCAGTCTCAATTTCAGCATTTACTGTCTTCAAGTCTTCCATCGTTTTGGTGAACACACCGAGTACGTTACGTGATCTTTCCTGAAGTAACTCTACATCAGTCTGTTTGGGTTTGCTGCTAAAAAATCCCATGTCTTTTAGTTTATGAAGCCTCTATCCTCAACCAAAGATAAACGACTTCCTGTTTTCTGATAGATTTGTTGAGCACGATGTGCCATAACTACATTAATAGCACATGATAGGTTGAGACAGTGCTTTGTAGGAATTGTGACAAATCTGTGACAATGTTGGAGAATAGTGGATGTTAAACCTCCATCTTCAGGGCCGAAGATATACATTGCATTTTCTGGATGTTCAAAGTCAAATAAGCATTCTGCCTCCTCCATTACCTCAATTGCTACAGGAGTTATTCCCTGCACAATCAAGTCTTTGAATTTGTCAGTCCTTATTAACTCAACACTCTTATAACCCTTCATTCTTTCTTCTCTAGGCATTCTGTATTGCCCAAGTTCCTCATCATCTTTCCATTCTTCAGGATGGGGAACTCTGTTTCCTGACCATACAAGCTTATCTACACCCCAACAGGAACAAGCACGTATAGCTGCTCCCACATTGTGTGGATATTTAGGATTAGTCAGACAGATCATAGATTTTTCCATAGTTATTTCATTTCATAACCACCACTACCTTTGACATCACCTGTAGGAGTATCATCGTCATCTCCATTGATTAAGTCATAAGCTAACATGATGATAATCAGTCCAAGAAGAAGTTTAAATAAGATGTCCATAAATTAGTTTTAATCTCCTCCACCTCCTCCACAGCTACTACCACAGGATGATCCACATGAAGAAGATGATCCACAAGATGGTGCTGAACTACAGGATGGTGATGAGGAACATGAGTGATGTGAAGAACAGGACGGAGATGAATCATGTGATGGTGAAGGATCACTACCACAAATTGCAAAAGGAATGTAAGCTGGATGAGTTGGAGATAGTGGTGATGTAGGATCATTATTAGATGAATGATAGCCTCCACAAGTATTAGAATCTCTCCTTATTTCCTTGTCCCTGCTTGATTTACTCCTGTCAATTTCTCTACGGATTTCCTTCAACCTTTCAGTACGTGACTGTGATAGGAATCTGTACTCTTCCTGTTTCTGTTGTTCCTGTTCCCTTTCTTTTCTCCTAGCACTCCTGTAAGCATAGATCAGGATGCCAATTACTCCAACTACAGCAATAATTACTAAAGTCGTTGCCATAAAGTTTTAATTTTCCATTTGATGAACTGGCCCATACACTGTAGTAATCCTCTCCAATCTCCTGAAGGAACTACCCAATGTGTAAGTAAATCAATCTTTGCAAAGTGTACATGTCTGAAACGTACTGCTGAAGGGGGCCAAATGTCTTCAGGTGGTTCTTCAGAAAACCATACAAAGTAAGTTAGTTTGGTACGTGAGTACCAATCAACGAATTTATCATCCTCCTTGCCACCTCTGCCGGGGCCATGATGGATGAATTTACCCAGAATTGTACAAAATTCCTGATAATCTTTGGTATATAACATGTGTAAATGCCACACCTCATCTACCTCGATAGATGGAGTAACAGGATTATTACTTACTACAGCAAGGAACATAAAACGCTTATACTCCTCAATAGCACGTAAGGTGTAATCTTTACTCCATAGTTGCTCTTTAGCTAACCTATCAGAAAATTTCTGTGCTGACGTTGGATCATCTATTTGATATTCACTGATCCTGTGCCACAGTAACGAAGAAGCCCCTAAGACGGCACTGGGTTTCCCACCGGGTCTTAGAGGCTTTAAAATTGGTTGCATACTGATTTATTGGTTAAAAAATTGGTTACCAAAATGGGTCTCCGGGTACGTAAGGAAAATCAACCTCAAATTTGTCTTCTCTTTCTTCTTCTTTCTCTATCCTTACTACCTCATCTTCTCCCCACTCTAACTCATCATCTTCTTCCTCATCCTCAGGATCGTACTGGGGTTTTGTTGTCAACTCTATCTGTTTCATATATACCTGTTAAAATTTCTATTGCCTTATTTACATCTTCATGTAACAAACCACACTCAGGGTTTGTATGTATGAAGTTCTTTTGCTGCTCTACTGTGAACTGGTCAATATCATCTAATATAACATAATTAGTTACATCAGGATTTTCAGCTAACCATGCATCAATCTCAAGTCCTCTATCTTTTAGAACACTTGTTTTATCAATAATGGGAACATCTTCCCAACCATACACAGCAAACATTTCCTTCATCTTCTCCATAGAGAATGATTTCCTCCAAGCAGATGATATAACAATCTCACACTTAGTAGTTTCGACTATCTCACGTAGATTCTCTACATTAATATGTCCCCACTTTACATTCTCCTTAGTAGCTGTGTCTGTTTCGTCAAACCAACCTCCATATCCAATATGTCCCGGTCTCTGTGACCATTCCTCTGCTATGATGTGGCTATTTAAAACACCATCCACATCTAAAAATAATACTCTTCTCATCCAAACAAACTCATTTGTTGAGTTCCGTGTGCCTTTTGTACAAAAGACGCAGCTTTCCTCGTTTTTTCAATCTTATCAATTCTACTCAGAGTCTTATAGATATACTGGTCATAGTCTATTCCATAATCCTCTGATTTCCAAGCCTTATTAAAGTAGGTAACCAAAGGTTGTCCTAACTCATTAGGGGCTTCACACTGATTATTCATATCATCACCCTCAAAATTCTTACCTCTCTTCCACAATACTGTACCTTTCTTAGAGATAAAGTATCTAACCAGCTTTTTGTGTCTCTTTATCTGAACTTTTCCACCCTCTTTCCACTCCTCCTCATAATACATTCCACCAGATGCCTTTTTAGCTATGGTAAAGTCAAATATTTTCTTATGATTCCTGATAAATTGTTCAGGATCAACACCTTGCATGAAGTATGCTTCTACTGCCAAACTTATAACCCTTGAAGATTTATTCTTATTAAGTAAGAATTCAGTAGCAAAACGTCCCTTCTTCTTAGCAGAATATCCTTTAAAGTTACCCTTCTCATCCAAATCAATCTTCTTAGCTAAGTAGTGATTGATGGATTCCTGCCATACCTTAGCAAATTTGGTTTCCTCCAATTTACCCATCTCATGATTACCAACCTTGTTTTCCCAATCCTTACAGATTTGCAGAAACTCTTCTCTTCTACTTTGAGGATATAATACAGTAATACCATCAGTATTTCCTGATAATACCCTAAATCCACTCTCTTCCATCATCTCAATGAGCATCATAATCTCAACCTGATTACTCATACAAACCTTCAACAAACCCTCAGGGAATTCGAGGAAGCTACCTTTCTGACCTAATTTGCCATAGTATCCACCATTAAGACATAATTTTAACATGTCTTGTACAGAGGTGTATTTACGAGCTTCCTCGACTTCACCAAGAGCCTTAAGTTCTTTTGCTTTAGATTTATATATCAACCTCTTCTCAATCTTACCCTTGAACTGATCCATAATGGTCATAGTCAAGTGAGGTGCATATATCTTCAGCTTATAGATAGAATTGGGATACTGACTCCCAACGTCCAAGTCATCATAATTATAACCATCTGGTGGTTCTACAATCCTGTGTTTCTCAGTACTGTGTAATCCACCTTTAGCTATGGTATATGTAGTCTGTCCAATTGTTATTTGGAACTCCTGTTTTTCAGCTTTAACAAACTGATTACCAACATCTTTGAAGAATTTCTTTAGCTTATCAGTTTTGAAATCCATAGTAGAAGGAAAGAACTTATGGAAACGTTGTCCATAAGGATGCTTTATCTTCTTACTAAAGAGCAGATTTCTCTCATCCTCATCCTTTATTTTCTCTGCCCATTTATAATCTTGTTTATTCCACTCTTCACCAATCTTAACATCACTCCAGTTTAAACACCACAGACCAGTCTCTCTCCATACATCATATCTATCCTGAATCATGTTTTTTCCCCTGTAATCCTTCAACTCATCTAGGGAATAACCACCGTTTAGTTTTTCAACCTCTTCTAATCTACCCAAAGTAACCAGCAATACACCATAAGTAACTATACAGTCATTACGTCTGTACATTCTGGTCATCTCTACCTCTTCCTTAGTCAAATCAGTCTTCAAGTGATGGATGGGCATTTCCTCCACATCCATATTCATCATAAATGCACACCATTTCAAGGATGTCCTTTTAGCCTCATTATCCATGTGATGGACACGAAAAACATCCAAAGGTGGTATGGAGAAATCTTTCTCCTTATATTTGTGAGGTAACCCAAATTTACTATCCTCAATTACTTTCTGAGCATAGTCACTAATCTTCTTACATACCTCTAAATTGGTCAAATCAAACCATTTCTGGTGTTCATCTACCACATATTGCATTACCTGTTGGTCAAATCCTATCCCGTTAAAGGTGACTAGAAAATCACAAGGCTTAGATGTATACCATTTAACGAACTCATATAGTTCATTTTTGTATGCAGAAACCTCAAATTCTTTCCAGTCACCTGTATCTGGATCATAGCAACCAACATCAAACAACTCTAACATTGTCTCAATGTCACAGATGCCCACTTTCTTTTCTACACCCTGTGCTAATATCATAATCAACTACATTTACCAAAGGCCATCAACACAAATATTGCCAACACAATGATACCTACTACCACTCTTTCTCCAATATCAACCTTTTTCATAATACTAAATTTTGTACCCATTTTATTGTCATATCCAATTGTATATAGTGTAAAACTTGGTCAAAACCCACTAAAACAAAGCCATTATGATAATCCTTCTTATCCCAAAATGGTTTTTGTACCCTTGAGGTAACAAAGTCCGTTATCCAATGACATATACCTGTTATACCTGCAAATATAAGGCATTTTCCTACATCATGAAAATAAAAGTAGGATGCTACAGCCCAAACTAATGTGTATACTAAAACATGATATGTTAGCATAGTAATTGATGTGGACTTCTTCTTAGCTTGTTCATCAGTTTGTAGAACAAAATCTGCAAACCAATGAATAAAAAGCTGATAAATATAATAAATGTTTATCATCTTACAAATTTATAAGTTTTTGGATCATTGAGTAAACCATAGTCACACTCAATCATCTCATTAATAGAGTAACCATCCAGTGTATCAAACAAATGTCTGTAATGTTTGTATGCTTTCTCTGAATGTCCATACCTTCCTCCTATCTCACAGAACTTAGAGAAGACCGGGAATAGATCATCCCCGGCCTTTCTAATGTCAAATGTAAGATATGTCTTACCATCAGAACTAAATCCTACACAGACATGTCCAAGTCCATCTGAATTCTTGTTACCCCACCATTCCATTTTGGTGAAGTGCATGATATTCATTATTTTTTGGTTTTTTCCTTTAAAATCTTCTCTTTCTGACCGAGTGATATAGAATCAAACATAGTTGTCAGATTTCTGTAAAGAAAATTGTAAAATTTGGTTATAGGATCGTGTAGTATAAACCAAGTAAATGATGTGGGCCACCAGAGCATCCACCCTGTTATACGTCCCTTATTATTAGATGCTTGTACGTCAGGGACATATGCAACGTCACTTACTCTATAACGTCTATTCAGGTCATTATACCAGTCTCTACAGTACCATTTCCATTTAATTAAAGACCAGCCTACACCACACATTATATAAGCTATTAACATAGCTATGATTATACCTATGTTATCACTTATATAACTGAATAATTGCTTGAAGGTGAATGCTTTATTGAGACCTGTACATATAGCTATTCCTGCTACAAATGTAACCATAGCCCAACCAAATTCACCCTTTTCAGCAAAGACTGTTAACAGTAGCAGACAAACTGCAATGATAATAATGTATATCATCCTTTCTTTTTTAAAGAGCCGGGTCTTGTAAATTCTAAAACCCCACCCGATGGTTTATGAATTGTTTTTTTCTTGGGAGAATTACTATCTGATGCTTTCATTGCCTCCCACTCATCTGTTCTGGCTTTTAGCCTTTTTATAACATTGTTCGGTTTCATACTAGCTTTCTTTAAGGAACTTTAATTTTAGTTTAGCTTTGTCATATTTCTGTTTGGTCTTTTCGTATTCTTCTGGTGTGACATTATTTTTATAATTATCACTGTCCAGTCTTTTACGTAGAAATGCAACATACTCTTCTTCATGCTTAATCTTGTCCTCTTTGGACTCCTGTTTCTTCTTTTTCATTACTCAATTTTAAAGTAGATAGAATCAGGATAATCCTTAAAGTACTTAAGTGTTGCAGGACACAACCAGCCAATCATCTCTGTACCCTCTAACATATACCAACCAGTAGATGGCCCCTTATAGTCATCATTCATTTCCTCTGGGGGCACTTTTATCAGGTGTCCTGTATAGTTAGGTAGTACAGATGCTGAGATATGTGCTGTAAAGTTATCCCTTTTACCAACAATACTATCAATGATTTCTGGGATACCTGCAATAAAGGGTTCAGTCTTTAAACCTACTTCCTCATCATCAAAAGCCCAACCTCCTTTTGTCCGGTAGGGGTAGATGGTGTTAATTTGGTTGCCTGTTTTATCAAGCAACATGGTTGTCTCTTTCATGATAAAATTTCATTAGCTCTTTTTCAATCATCTCCATCAAAGCCAGATGTGTTTTTGTCAACTTCTCCCTCTTAAACAAGGTCTGCATAATAGTTGCTGTTTCCTTCATGTAACGTTCCTTAAACTCATCATCCATTCCCTTCATATCACATACATTATCCAGTCTATCACATAACTTGATAGCCAAGGCATAAGAAGACATACCCATCATTTCCTGACAGAGATATTCAGTTTTCCCAATCTTCTCATATTGGGTTTTGTCCAGTGTAAGTTCAGCTACAAGTGCAGCAACATGATAACCAAACTTCTTAGCAATCTTCTTAATGGATACTCCACAATCCTCTACTACGTCATGTAGTACAGCAGCAGTACCCAAAAGAAATGCATTACTAGATTTCTTAATGGAGAGAATACGGGTCATCACAGATAGAGGGTGCATGATATAAGGTCTACCATCTCCCTTTCTCCTTTGACCTCTGTGTTTTTTGGCTGCATACAGAAGAGCTCTCTCAAACTCATCTGCCGTCAAAATGTTCATCTTTGTCATCCTTTCTCATTGCTTTAAAGATTAATTTATACTTGTTTCCAGTAAATCCATCTTCAGCACCTAATATTGCTTCACCAAGCAACCCTAAGGACAGGTATTTACGCATCAATTTCTCCATCACTTCCTTCAGTAATTCTTTGGAAATCCTTTCTTTCTCCTCCAAAGGTAGGTGTGATAAATTCTCAACTGATCCCATTTTACCAGTTTCCATCAATTGTTTGAACTTTTTCTCAAGTTCATTCATATCATCTTTGCTTATCTCGTCAAACATAACAATAAATTTAGGGGGTTGGTTGGATCGAACCAACAGGCTTTCCCTGCCAACCCCGGTACTTTACAGTTTACCACTGATTTTTTTCCATGTATTTGTGAAGAGAGTACCAATGCTCTTCATAATGGCCCATTTGTTGCTCCAGCCATCTAATACGATGACCAAAAACATGGCTAAACCTAAAATCTTAATCATAAAGTTTGTTTTAAGGTAAATTATTCTTCGATGAGTTTCTTAACGTCATCCAGATCAATATCATTGAACTCCCATACACTAATCTCACCAAGGATTTTCTCATTCATTTCATTGAATTTTTCCCATCCTTTGATTTTGCGTAACTTAGTTGATACATCTAACCATACAGCAATTTCCTCTTTTTCAAATTCAATTGCTCCACAGCCAAATGATATTGACCCATCATTACGTTTTTTGGCAACGTTATCAGCAATTCTTGGGAGCTTATCACTCTCAATAACTTTGATAATCCTTTTATCTGTTGGAACAGAGAATTCTACAATTCCTGCTCTATCCAAATCTGCCTGAGTACTACCATCAACAGGAATGACAAAGCTGAAGTGTTCATTTTCATCACAATCTACTTCGTCACCATGTTGATTGTTGAATAAATCAAAACCCCTTATATACCCTTCTTCAACAATACCTCTGATCTTAACTGGTTCTCTCTTGCCTTTTACTTTCACGAGAGCCACAAAATAATCCCCATCTTCAAATAATGAAGGGAGTTCCTCCTGTTCAACAGGAGCTTTTTTCTTTACTACCATCTTTACTGCTTATCAAATTAAAAATCTCAAGAGCCAAGTCGTTTTCACCCTTATGATTACGTATTACAAGCATAATATCAGTCACATAACTGTCCCTATATACAGGTATGGGACTGTATTTCTGCCTTAATATTTCATCAATAGATTCCCTGAAAATCCGTATGGCCCTTCTGTACCTTCTTCTTGCTAAATCCCAAGCTGTTATCTCTATTTCCTGTGTCATCAAACGGTTTCGTACATGATATATACTCTTACCATCCTTCATAACCATTACAATAGATGAATTTGCTTTGCTTGAAGCTACGGGCTTTTTCATGTGGGAAGTTTTATGGGTTAGAACTTAGAGGTAAACACTAAGGTATACCCCCTATGCCTGCACAGGAAGTCAATTTTTCCTTTACTTCCATTCCCAATGTCATTCTTGGCTGCTGAACCCTTCATGACCAGCACTTGTTTTCCTTGGATACGGACATCACTCTTCCTTCCGAGTGTCCAAATTACATCCTCTTCTGTATAGTTTTTCATAGATAGATTTTAAAAGGCCACTCTAAGATGGCCTTTTCTTACAAACTTGCTTTGGCAACAGCACTTAATGGAGCCATTACCTTTGGTTCAATAACTGTTCTTTGTAGATATGCTACCCAGAACTTTGTCCTTTCTGCTTTGGACAACCCTAATGTTACCAATGCCTTTGCTAAGGAGTACTTCCTGGCCCTGTCTCTGTCATCACGATCTGTGTGATAACGTGTTACACGTGAACGTGCAATAACCTTCTCACCATCAGTAATGAAACACCATGTTGTATCAGGAGATACACCATTATTTCTTGCCTGATCTAGGGGCATCCATTCATTCCACATCTCAATTTGTTTTTTGAGGGGAACTGCCTGCATTGCCTCAATTTTGTCGTGAGGGAATCCTGATCTTTTCAGGAGTTCGGCAAATACTGAATCATTATACATCCAGTATATCCTGTACTTCTGCTCGTTGTTAACCACTTGCATCAAGTTACAATTTAAAAGTTAAAAAATGTGTTACTCGGCCTCTTTCTCCTTAGAAAAAGCTGTTTCAAGTGCCTTTGTGTAACTTTCTGCCATAACCTGTTGCTGGTCAATCTGTTGTAGCCAGTTGTTAGCAGCTTTAGTGAACTCTTTCCTCTTTTGGAGTTGTAAGTCCTTAAGCTCTTTTTCCTTCTTAGCTACTTCAGCTTCCAATTCAACATGTTTCTTCAGAAGCTCTTTCAGGCCAGTTTTTACCTTGACCCTTAGTTCTTCCTGTTCTTCGGCAAATAGTTCGGCAACAATATCAGCAGTAGTGTCACCATCAACCTTTTTCTGAGGTCTCAGGTTTTTCTCACCACCTACTACAGCCTTAACTGTTTCCATTACCTTGAGGTACTTTTTCGTTTCCTTGTCGGCCTTTTGTTCAGGAGATTCGTTGTCTTCTCCATTTTGGAGATTTTGTTCGTCTGCCATTTGTTTTGTTTTAAGTATTAAAATTTAATTTTCTCAATAGATGATAAATCAATGTTGGCAGGATGTCCATAATTCATGGAAACAGGTGTTAGTCCATCCAATAGGTAATCTTTAGGGTCATAACGTAGTGCCTTATAGTTAATTTGTGTCATACACTCCTTAACCAACTCTACATCCCTATGTACTGATCTCCACTCATCTGTAGATGATAATGATATAAAACCTATACAGTTATGTATATCATCCACAGATACATACAAATTACCAACTCTTAATACTCTGTCTGCCTGTATATTCCCCATCGTATCCTTTAGGGAACGTATAATCCAGTTCTTGACTAATCCACGTACCTCTGTATGTGAGATAGTGAACGTTGATCCACGTTTAGATTTTTCCATCCATTCGTAGATATTTCTATTACAGTTTCTTATGGCATGTGTCAAGCCACGCATAATAACTTCTTTTGTGCAGTCCATTATTTTTTAGGGATACGGGGGTTTTTTAATGCCTCCCAAGCACCAATCACAAATAGTACCATGAATATTACGAAAAGCACTTTTCCAAGTGCCCATACTAGCTGATGCATATCAAATACTTAAAGATGATGTAATGTCCTCATTTCCGGGGATATTATAATCACCACTTTCCCCTCTGTATCCATTCAGATACTCATGATAATCAACTCCTTTTGCAGGATCGATGGGAAATGATAGATCATAACGATAATGGAGTTTGCCGTTTATGGACTTTGCTCCAACAATTACACCTGTTTTTTGGTAATCTTTCAGAGCATTATCAATATCACTTATGAGGTTTGGTACACGTTTATCTTCAAACAGTTCTGAATTTAGATAAATAATACCAACACTCCATGCTATACCCTTTTTATTTGTATTCCTATTAATAATGTTCTGACTAGCAACTTTCATAGTCAGATTATATTTTTTGGCAATAGGGGTAATAAGTGAGCATATTTGCTCACTGTCCTCAATTGTCTGACCAAAGATATAGAATTTCCAACCACTCATTATCATAACCTCTTTATCTGAGATATAGGAATATAACCACCCCTTAGCCTTCTGTAACTGGCTCTTTGTTATCATACTCAAGTTTTTTAGAAAGTTCTGTTAATGTGGGAGTTGACACCAACCCTCCTGTCTTTTTTGTCAAATCGAAGTTGTTGTTGATAAATGACATAACTTCGGTAGCATCAATTGAGTGATGAAACACAATGTTTGGCCCATGATTATCCAGCATGACACAGGATAAATTACCAAACTTTCCCAGACCCTTACTTGTGTTTTCTCCACACTGGTGACTACCACATTCGTATTCTCTTTGGGATACAACAGGTATATCATCAGTATGATCTGGCCTTAATGGGCAATGGAAGTGTACTATACAGTCATATTCAGGATGGTCATGGAACACAATCCTCTGTGACTGGCCTCCAACGGATGGTTTAGCTCCAAAAGCCATAACATTATCCGGCCCATCTGTTACTATTCTAACCATACCATGTTCTTCGATATTGTTAAAATTAGTTTTTCTTATAGAACTCAGGAATTCATTGTTATTTAGTTTGACAGCAAAGTGTCCAACTGTAGCTCCATTAAATTCCTTATATGCTCCCTGCATTATACACCAGTGAACAATAGCTCTTAGTGTAGCAGGAATTCTTTTATCACCCCACCCTACACGTTCTCCATCTATAACGGTAGAACGTGTAAATGTCAGTTGACTACGTAAATATGCCATCTCAACTAACTCCCTGATAATCAGGTCTCTATCATCAGTTACATGATACCGGGCTTCTTCCGGGGTAATAATCATATTCTTTCTGGTTGATGTATCATTACATAATACCAGATTACAACTGTTTCTCTTCAACATATCCAACCCGGCAATATACATCTCATCTTCAGAAGCACCACAGGTGGTTTTAAAAGCCACAAGGAATATGTCCTTTCTGGTCTTTCGTATTCTACCAACTATCTTATCATAAGGTTCCAGAATCATAAGTTGGTTACCTGTAGATGTCTTCAACCTCTCCTCATACTTGCCGGACTGTGTAGGTTTCAGATTGTTGTCTGCGATATTACCCTTAAAATCACAGATAGCAGCATTGAAGAATACTACCTTAACATCATAATCCTCAACCCATTCCTTAGCTAACTCTTCAACATCTTCATTCGTCACAATAGGATCAGATTGTTCTCCAAACAAATCAAACGGATCAGCCATTTTTGTCAAATACAGTCTTACATCTGCTGTTTCTCCCCATTTATCAAGGGAAGTTTGTGCAATAACAGTTGCTGTATGACCAAATGCTGGTGCAGCAAGTGCTAAATGATTTCTTACATGGGAGAAGGTTCCTCCTCCTATTACAACGATTTTTTTCATAATGTTTTGTTTTAGTGTTTACCAAAGAACCAACAACCATTCTTCTTTACTATATCTCCCCAACAAAGTGTCAGGATAAAAACCATAAAATACCAAAAAAAGTAACCAGCAACTGATGCATCACTGGGTAATATTTTACTGCTAAAATCCCATATTATAGGGATTAAGTAGAGAAAGAAGATCATGATAGTGACCATAAATAATAGTAGTATCTTCATATTGTTTAGTTTTAATTGACTAACTCGTATTGTTCAACAGTATCACCAACATTCATGGCTTTTTCTGCCAATTCCTTGGTTACTGAATTGCATATACTGGATGATTTATAAGGAGCAAATAGATGTGCACCTCTACCAATAGGATTATCAACATATGTCAAATGTTTACTACACATTTCCCCATTTTCTTCATGACCAACATTAACAGCCCAACATCCACAAGGGAATTGTTCCATTGACTTTACTGTAAATACCTGTCCTACCTCCATATCTCTCCAGTGGGCTCTTCTTATACAGACTACTCTTTGTCCGACTTCAAACGGTTTTTCCATAAATCATGTTTTAACATTTTCCAAAACGATAATATTGCATATTTGGGCCATAGTGCACTATACCAAATCCAATCCCACAAGGTCTCTATCTCATTATAATAATCACAATGAGCAAATGTCCAGATTAATGATAAACCTGTGAAAACCAAGTAGATAATTAATAATGTATTCATAGAATTTTATTTTGTTTCTGCACGAAGTTTTGTACCACTATAACCCTCAATCTCACCAACCTTTATGAGGGACAGTTTACCTTTGTAATGTACAGCAAATGAATCCCTACTATGAAAAAGTACAGGATTTTCAAATGTACCGGCCTCTAAATCAACGATTTGTGACCATTCTTCATTACTTTGTCTATCCCACAAAGTTACTACTTCTACATGAGGAAAGAAAGCTTTTATAATTTGTTTCCTATGAGCTATAGTATATGGGTTCTTGCCATCATCTTCCAATTTACAGGCAAGGAATATAACTACCTTATTACACTGACGTAGTGCTGAGGTAATTAAATGTACATGTCCAGCATGTAGATAAGGGACTTGGAAGCGTCCTATTACTATTCCTGTCATAAAATATTTTTAATGAAAGTGACCACAATGACCTTTTACCTTTATGTTCTTATAAAAGGTATACTCTAATAACCATGCTTCGTAAGATACCTGTTCCCATTCTTCCCACGGTGCATGAATTGCAAATGCAATCTCATCCTCATCAAACTCATCTCCTTCCTTAACCCATTTAGCTTCCGATGATATTCCACCTATTACTTTGAATGAACCATTATGTTTAGCTGCTTCTAATCTGCCAACATTAGAACATTCCCAATCTTTTAATCCATCTGAGAACTTCATCTTAACGGTATCTCCCACCTGTATATCTCTACTACATAGAAATAGTTGTTTTGAAAACTTTTTAGCTTTCTTTTTGGGTAATACAAAATAAGAATCAGGTTCATAAAAGTCAGGTTCATCTGTAATATAATCACCTCTCTTCGTGATTCCTGTTACAAGTACTTTTTGCTTACCAGATGACTCACTTTCAACTCTATCTCCAATTTTTATCTCTCCTTCTACAGGAAGGTATTTTGCAAAGTATGGTTTGTCTTGAAAGCCACCAGCTTGCCATTCGTCACACCCTTCTCCTTCAAAACACCTTTCACCACAGTAAGGACAATTTTCTTTACTCATATATCCACTTTTTAACTGTTACAAAATTGTTTACTGCTTTAGGGAAGATATTTGTATATTCATTTAATCCTTCCAAAGAAATTAATTCAGCAGAGGAACTTGCATTACTGAAATGAACAAAATCCATCTCAACTTCTACTGCTATTGGAGTACTATTCATTGATTTAAGGATATTATCCCTTACCTTACCATAATCCCAACTATTTCCTTCAGATTCACTTAAGTCAAACCCTCCTCTGAATGCCTCTTTTATGGCTTTCCTCATATCCTCCTCTGTATACTTCTTTGCAGAAGCTGCTTTGTAACCTGCATTATATCCTTCGTGAAAACAATGCATTTCTCCTCCTTGAATACTTTCATAAAATCTAGGATTTAATACAGTTTTGGCAACTTCTTTAGCTTCTTCTCTTGTTATATTCTCCTCAATAGCAGGTAATAGAGGTAAACCAAGTTTTTCATCAGTAGTTGCTATTATAACATACTGATTCTTCTTATCAATATCATTAGGAGTATCAATCTGCCACAGGTCGTAATTTCCGGTGGTAAGTTTCTCAACAACTATTTGAGGATATTTTTCAGGTATATCAGCCTCTTTATCAACCATATATAAATGGTCTTTAATCCTTATTATTGGATACTGTTTTATCATAATTATCCCTCCATTTAAAAAACTTTTTATGTAAAAGGTAACAGATGTTCGGTGAGAATAAGCAGAATAGTGCAACAATATTTAGTATTAGGGATATTAATGCAACTGTGTATAATTCGTTGTTTGTCATACAATAAGATTTTCAGGTTGTTTTTCTTCAAATGTCAAACGGACTGTTATTTTACCTTTATTTTCACCTTCATCTTCCATTACTTCCTTTGTGATATTGTACTTTTCAAGATTGTCAATCTTTTCACAAAAACTTTTATAGGCTTCTTCATTGTGAATGGTTTTCTTGCCGTTCTTCGAACTATATATTGGTATTGTTTTCATATTATTAGATTTTAGGTAAAAAATAACCCCGATGTGGAAACATCAGGGCTAAAACAAAACTTTTATTCACTAAACTCAGATTATCATACCAACTTTTGCACGTTCTTCTGTCCCAGTAAACTGGTGTTTTTAGAAGGGTACATGCTCCATCCACAAGGTATTAATGTGGCTGAACTTTGTTGCTCTTATTATAAATAGATATGCTGTGGATAATCTTACAAATATTCAGTGGATACAAGTTTGTAAATTTGACCATCTATCATCTTTTCAATCTCTTTATGTAATTCAGGATCATTTTCCTTAATATCATTAAAGATTTCGGTATTCTCAATATCCTCAGGAGTTCCCTCCTTTATATGTATATTCTGATACCAATTATACCACTTATACAGATGGATTTGATGTAAAGCTTCTTTATCACCAGTTTTGGCTAGTGCAATAGCTTCTCTTAACTCTTTAGGATTAGTAATTCCGTTCATAGTCTTGATTTTAAATAAAAAACAGTTGGCCCCTTTCGGGTTTGCCGGATTTGAACCGGGACTTCACGTGGAATGTTTGAGATTCTGTGTTAAACCAAATAATTTGCTGTATGCCAACTTAAATGCCTTCCTATATTTCACCATATAGGAAGGACTTCAGGTATCATTTTAGTTTTGTATGGGTGAGGGCTCGAACCCCAGACCTCAGGATTTACCATCCTGTGTTCTACCTACTGAACTACCTACACGACTAGTTATTTGCTGTTAGATACCTTGACAGGGCACATGCTTTTAGCGTGTTTCCATTACAAGTAGAATGCTTAAAGTGTTTGCTGTGTGTGCCCTTAAAAACGGATGCCTCTTTTTAAACTGTCAAATTTTGCTTACTTGTGTTTTAAAGATTGTTTGCTGTTTGGCATCCTATCAGATGTGCATTTTCCGTGTGGTAATGATTATGAGTCATTGGGAATGTTTGCTGTTACACATCTTAACGGAAGAGCAGGGTGTCCACCACCCTATTGCTTCCCCATTTGTTTATTTGCAGGGTTTGGATAACCTCCGGGGGATTGTATTAAGGTTTTAGCAACCTCCCTCCTTCATAGATCATCTCCCACTTGCAAGTGTGGGGAAGAATTGATTCGAACAATTAAATAATTGTTTGCTGTATCTCTTCCTATCAGTGTACATTTTTTTGCTTTACGTATGCTAACCACTACACCAACCCCCTATAAAGTAGGGAATATCTAAACTCTCCAAGTATGGCCTCCTCAGGTTACATACAATTTGCATGGATACTTAGATATTCCTTTGCAGGGGGTAGAAGATTCGAACTTCTGTCCCGTCCGTGACAAGGATTTGCGTTGTAATTTGCTGTCTGTACACTTATCAGAATTCGTTTTTTTGCGTTTTAGATGTTTCCACTACACTATCTCCCAGACAGTAAGACTGGTTGGGAGAACAGGAATCGAACCTGTGACCTTCTATTATGATTAGAATTTGCTAGTTATTTGCTGTACGAATTCTTCTGGAGTAGTCAGAAGGACTCTGGGAGACGTTTAACGACTCTTGTATGTCCTTCCTCCTACATATAAATCAGATTACCCTGTGTGAACTCCTATTAACTCCCTTCCGAGAGAAGTTCCCATTCACACACCTTGTTACTTTTTGTAAAACTCCAATGTTTAATAATTGTTAAATACAAAAGTTTGCTGTACTGTGGGGTAATCTTATCAGGTGACCATCCTTTATTTCCAATTTGCAGTAGGTAAATTAGATTTGCTGTTGGTCACCTTATCGGGTTACTATCTTGTTTTTCAAAACCCAAATTTGAATGTTGAATTTGCTGTTAGTAACCCTATCAGATGATGTTGTTTTCTGTTTTCAAAGTAAAATTCTGAATTATAGATAAAAGTTTGCTGCACATCATCTTGTGGCACGGGAGGATGGATTCAAACCACCAACCCCCATTTCTGGTGCTCTATACACTTGAGCTACTCCCGTGTGTGGGATTGACATAGCATAAACTATGCCAATCCTTTATTTTTGTTATTAAAGTTGGATCATTTCCAAAACTTCCTGTTCCATAGCTGCTTCAAACAACTCTTCAGATGTTTGAGGTATTCTTTCACTACCTTTGATACCAGTAATGAAGGCTATTGATGCAGGGTCTAAACCACCTATATGGAATAGGTTTGGCTGGTCTGCAAATGATTCAAATGCCTGATTTCCTTTCTTTGCATAGTAGGAGTTAGGTACATCCCACAATATACATTTGAAGTTATCCACATATTCCTGTGAAAAACCACCTGATCTTAGTTTCGTTTTCAAGGTCTGGTAGTTTGTCTTGTTGCTACCTGTAGAATTGAAACAACCATCTGAGATACAGATTATACCAGTTGGGAATTCACTCTCAGGAACTCCTTTTCTTAACATCTCAACAAATAAATCACCAATTGCTTGGAAGTTTGTTGATGCTGTGATAGAAGAATCCTGATTTCTGATTCTGTCTACTGGTTCTTTACCTTTCCACTGTCTCATAATACATGAGTTAGAGAACTCAGCATAATGATCTTCAAATGTACCCTTTAACAGGTATGAGAAGTACAGTGCCATAGATGTAGCTACAGAAAATGCACTACACTTAGTCCCAGGAACTGAGGATGTCATTGATGCAGATGTATCAATAACTGGTAACAGTCCAGTATCACCTTCATCCATACCATTTCTGGCAACTTCTACCAGTGTCATGAACTGTTTGTTCAATGTATCTTCCTGATACTTAGTCAGGTTAATTGACATTCCTGTTCTTGTCTTAAGTGGCCCAATCAGTTCATATGGGTAACCTGTATACTTTGCAACTGGTTTACTTTCAATCCATTTCTGGTATGAAGCCTCCAATCCTGCATTTTTCAGGAATTTACCACTCACTAAATTAGCCAATGCTCTACCATGAATCGAGTTGAAATCAATGGATAACATCTTGTTCTGGCTAATCAACTGTTGCCATTTATGGGCAGTACCTGCACTCTTCAGTTTTCTGTATGCCTTATACTTAGATGAATCATTAGTATTACCTTTTGATCCAAAGATAAGGGAACATATCCACTTAGCAATCATGTTGTCAGCCTGACTCTCAACAGTTGTACATGCTGAGTTAGCCTTGATTTGTGGCAGATATTTCTTCAACAATTCAGAAGAACGTGGGTTCTCTAATCCAGCCAGAATTAACTGACCAAAATTATCCCAATCCAATTTTCTTCCATCCCATCCATTATACACTAAATCATACTGTAACATGGTGATAACATCCTTCCATGAACCAGCAGCCACAAACAGGTGGATATTCTTCCAGAATGTGTTAGGCTGGTTTAGTGCCAGCCAAATCATACGGAATATACCTTCATGTTTCAAGCCCTGTCCACGTTGTGTATGTTCTGTTCTGCTTCCATCACTGAAAGAGATCACACGTGTAATCATTCTCAAATAAGTAGCAAACTTAGTTGCTGTCAGGCCATCTTGTGAGAATAACAAGCTCATATCTTTACTTATTTCAGCAAAGGTACGAGGAGCCTTATAAATTGTTGCCTTACCAAACTGGTCTACGAAATCGTTTCCAGTAGTAGTATATTTCAGTGCACCATTTCCTAATGCAGTAGTTTCTGCTGCCTTCTTAATAGAAGCTTTCAGGAATGCATTATCTGTCTTAGGG
>Ga0164241_10000637_pt1 | contig 57635 bp, 47 predicted proteins | sample OricomyardsoilBY_FD_108780 | JGI IMG/M metagenome (GOLD analysis project Ga0164241, IMG submission 108780) | Backyard soil microbial communities from Emeryville, California, USA - Original compost - Back yard soil (BY) | ecosystem: Environmental > Terrestrial > Soil > Unclassified | place: USA... | reverse complement strand
TCCAGGACGGCTCGATCGACCTGATCCCCGAGTACTCCGGCAACCTTCTGCAGTACTTCGACAAGACCGCCACCGCGGTGTCCGCCGAGGACGTGTACGCGGCCCTGCAGAAGGCGTTGCCCTCGACACTGGTGGTACTGGACAAGTCCGACGCGCAGGACAAGGACGCGGTCGTGGTCACCAAGGCCACCGCCGACGCGAACAACCTGAAGTCGATCGCCGACCTGGCCCCGGTGGCCTCCACCTTCGTCCTCGGTGGTCCGCCGGAGTGGGAGACCCGGCCGACCGGCGTGCCCGGACTGAAGGAGAAGTACGGGCTCACGTTCAAGGAGTTCAAGGCGCTGGACGCGGGCGGTCCGCTGACCCTGAACGCGCTGACCAGTGACCAGATCCAGGCCGGCAACCTGTTCACCACCGACGCCGCGATCAAGACGCAGGACCTGGTGGCGCTCGAGGACCCGAAGAACCTGTTTGCCGCGCAGAACGTGCTGCCACTGATCCGATCGGACGCGAACACGCCCGCGGTCACCGAGGCGCTCAACGCGGTGTCGGCCAAGCTGGACACCGCCACCCTGACCGAATTGGGGGCCAAGGTCACCGTCGACAAGCAGGACTCGGCCCAGGTCGCCCAGGAGTGGGTGGCGCAGAACCTCGGCTGATCAGATCGGACGGGCGGACGGCGTGACCCGATCGCCGTCCGCCCATTCCGACGCGCGGACGAACTCGGCCAGGACCGCCGCGAACCGGTCCGGCTCGTCCAGGTGTGGGAAATGCCCCGAGCGGGACAGGATCTCGACCTGGCTGCGCGGTAGTTCCGCGCGAGCGGCTTCGATGTGGGAAGACGGGATCATCCGGTCACGCGCCCCCCAGATCAGCAGCACGTCCCGCGAGGACAGCCCGGAGAGCCGATTGCGAGCGCTGACCGTCTGCCCGCCGGGATCGATCACCGATCGGCTGGTGGCCAGGAACGCGCGCCGGGTGTCACCGTCGGACAGGGTGGCCAGGGCCTGCCAGGCCTGCGTCGAACTGGGACTGACCGACGGCAGCCCCGCCCGCGACCACACCCGGAGCGCGGAGTCGCCCACGTCGTGCAACCACCCGGAGGCCAGCAGCGGGAGCACGAACTCGCTGCCGGGCAGGGTCGCGGCCCGCAGCAGCGGGTTGAGTTCGCGCCCCAGCCCACCCGAGCTGACCAGCACGAGCCGCTCGACCCGCTCCGGGAACAGGTAGGCCAACTGCATCGCGATCCCGCCGCCGAGCGAATGCCCGACCACGCAGACGGACGTCAGCCCGAGGGCGTCCAAGAGGTCCCGCAGGCTCGCCGCGTGGGCGCCCAGGGAGTAGTCGCCGAGCGGCTTGGCCGATTCCCCGTGCCCGAACAGGTCGGGGGCCAGCACCCGGTGGTCGGCGGCGAGCCGGTCCCACTGGTCCGCCCAGGTCGACCGCGAACTCATCAGGCCGTGCACGAACAGGATCGGCGGGCCCGACCCGACGTCCGTGATGCACATCTGCTGGCCGTGCAACTCCAGGAGCCGGCTCTGGTCCATACTGGGCCTCCTCGAAGTTACCCGCCGGTAACAACGCTACCCCACCGAACCGGGAAACATGTTCGGCATCTGACCCGCCTAGGTTGGGCCGATGGGAATCCGCAGGTTGTCCATCGGCGGCGACTTCCGGTACACGGCCGCGGTCCCGACCCCGGCGGTGGTCCAAGTGGCCCCGCTGGGCGGGGAGGGCGTGACGATCGAGGTCGAGCAGTGGTACCTGGATCCCCCGCAGGACGTCCACGAGTACCGGGATCTGTACGGCAACCGCTGCCACCGGATGGTGCTGCCGGCCGGTAGTTCGCGGTTCGGATACCAGGCCCTGGCCACCGTGCCGGACGCCACCGAGGACGTCGACGAGTCGGCCCCGGAATGGGCGCCGAACGCCCTGCCCGACGACGTGCTTGTGTACTTGATGCCGAGCCGGTACTGCCTGCCGGACATGCTGGGCCACGAGGCATGGGCGAGGTTCAGCCACACGCCACCCGGATACGGTCGGGTCGCCGCCATCTGCCAGTACGTGCACGATCACCTCGAATTCGCCTACGGGAGCAGCTCGCCCACGTCGACCGCGGTCGACGTGAACGCGTCCGGCTTCGGGGTCTGCCGCGATTTCACCCATCTGGCCATCACCTTCTGCCGCGCGTTGAACATCCCGGCCCGCTACGTGTTCGGGTACCTGCCGGACATGGACGTGCCGATCGATCCGGCCCCGATGGACTTCGCGGCGTGGATGGAGGTCTGGCTCGGTGACCGGTGGTGGACCTTCGACCCTCGCAACAACCGGCGACGCAAGGGCCGGGTGCTGATCGGCCGTGGCCGGGACGCCTCGGACGTGGCCATGGTCACCTCGTTCGGCGGACCCACCCTGGACTCGATGTCGGTGATCGCGCGCGAACTCGACCCCGGATAGGGTGCTGCCGTGGCCGGCGCACCGACTCCCGCGATCGCCGCCCTCGCCCGGGCGAAGGTCGCGCACACCCTGCACCCCTACCACCACGACCCGGGCACCACCGCGTTCGGCGACGAGGTCGTGCGGGCGTTGGGCTGGCCGGCGGAGCGGGTCTTCAAGACGCTGGTGGCGTCGGTGGACGGGCAGCTCACCGTCGGGATCGTGCCGGTCGCGGCCCAGCTCGACCTCAAGGCGCTGGCCGCCGCGGCCGGCGGCAAGAAGGCCAGCATGGCCAAGGTGGCCGACGCCGAACGGTCCTCCGGGTACGTCGCCGGCGGCATCTCCCCGCTGGGCCAGCGCAAGGCCCTGCCGACGGTGGTCGACGCCAGCGCGCTGGACCACGAGACGATCATGGTCAGTGCCGGGAAGCGCGGACTGCAGGTCGAGCTGGCACCGGCGGACCTGATCAGGTCGACCCGGGCAATCGTCGCGCCGATTGCATCAGGATGACCGACGGTTGCACTTATCGTTGGACCTACGGGTCCAGATGAGTGAAGATCACATCAGTCGTCCGTTCCGCTCGGGGCCTGGACAGTCAGGACGACCCGAAGCGCGCATGCAAAAGGGGGATCCCGGGTGAGCCAACCGCCCGTTCGACCCGCGCCACCACCACTACGTCCAGCGCCACCCCCACCCATCCCGGGCGGCGACCTCACCCCCGAACTGATCGACACCGACATCTGGACCGACGACATGGTCCTGCGCGCCGGCATTCCGATCATCGACACCAAGTTCGTCACGGTGGGTGGCGGCATCGGGTCCTTCGTCACCGTCGACTTCCTGCGCGTCTACGGCGTCGCGCCGCAGGACATCACCGTGCTCACCCAGCTGGAGACCCCCTGGCAGAGCTACGAGTACCTGACCAGGGTCTCGCAGATCCCCCGCGGCGAGCGGCTGCGGTCGGACTCGAAGTCCACCCCGGACAACATCTGGGGGTTCCCGTCGTACGCGGTCCGCGAGGCGTTCGGCGCCAAGAACCTTTCCGGATGGTTCAAGCCGTTGTGGAACGTGGGCACCGAACCGATTCTGTCGAACTACTACACGCCCAAGGCCGGGCAGGCGTTCGAGACGATGGAGCGTGAATCCAACCGGATCGGCTACCAGCAGTGCGTGCGCAAGGGCCAGGTGCGGATGGTGCGCCGGCGACGGGAGGGCGGCTACTTCACCATCCTCACCCCGCCGCCGGGAGCGGCGCCGACCAAGCGGCTGGCCTACCGCAGCCCGTTCGTGCACGTCGCCATCGGCTACCCGGGTCTCAAACTGCTGCCCGACCTGCAGCGCTACCGCGAGTACTACCGTGACCCGTCGAAGGTGGTCAACGCCTACGAGCCGCACGAGCACGTGTACCAGCAACTGCAGCTGCGGCCGGGCACCGTGGTCATCCGCGGCGGCGGCATCGTCGCGTCCAGGGTGCTGCAGCGGCTGATCGACGACCGGGACAAGCACCGGCTCCAGACGCAGATCATCCATGTGTTCCGCACCTACATCACCGGTGCCCACGGGCCGAGCATCTTCAAGCGGCGCCGCGGCGGCGACGGCTGGGCCTACCAGGGCTTCAACTACCCCAAGTCGGTGTGGGGAGGGCAGCTCAAGGCCAAGATCCGCGGCCTGGAGGGCGAGGAGCGGGCCAAGGCGTACAAGGAGATGGGCGGCACGAACACGCCGATCCGCAGGTCGTGGCAGGAGCAGCTCAGGCGTGGTCGCCGGGAGGGCTGGTACCGCACCGTCACCGGCGAGGTCAGCGAGCTGCGGCCCGGCCCGAACGGTCAGGGTGTGGTCACCTACCTGCGGGCCAAGGGCCAGCCCGGTCCGGTGGAGATCTACTCGGATTTCGTCATCGACTGCACGGGCCTGGAGGCCGACATCCGGGAACACCGGGTCCTGGCCGACCTGCTCGACCATTCGGGCGCCGGCCGCAATCCGGTCGGCCGGCTGGACGTGGACCGCAACTTCGAGGTGATCGGGGCCCGCAGCCAGCCGGGCCGGCTGTACGCGTCGGGCAGCGCCACCCTCGGCGGCTACTTTCCCGGCGTCGACACGTTTCTCGGTCTGCAGATCGCCGCCCAGGAGATCTGCGACGACCTGGTCAAGCTCGGCTTCTGCAAGAAGTTCGGCGTCGCGGCGTCGACCAGACAGTGGTGGCGCTGGGCGCGCCACCGCAGCATCTGAGGGGGCGGCGATGGTACCCACCCTCTACGGGCGGATCCAGACCCGGATCGTGCTCACCATCGTGGTCGGCGGGCTGTGGACGTTGATCATCACGCCGTTCCTGCCGACCGGCGAGCCGCTCGGCCCGTCGTACCGGATGACGTTCCTGATCCTGTTGACCGTGCTGGTGCTGGGCATCGTCTGGGAGTTCATCTACCACGGGCTTCAGCAGTTCCGGTGGGAGAAGGACTGGCCGACCTTCTTCGGACTGCTCACCATGGTCAACGAGGGCCTGCTGGTCTGGATCCTGATCAGGGCCGGCGCGATCCCCGGGGTCGGGGACGTGCCGGTATCGGTCTTTCTGATCCAGTTCATCACCACCTGGCTGGTCATCTTCCTGGTGGTCAACGGTCCGGTGCAGATCTTCTTCTCGCGGTGGCGATTCCGGGGAGGCCGGTTCTGGTGAACGTCAGCTTCGACGACATCCGCGGCGAGGTGCTGCCGGCCGGTCAGGGCCGGGCGCATCTGGTGGCCAGGGTGCCAGGCATCGTGATCGTGATCCGTCGGGACGGCACGGCCGGCGAGGCGGCGGCCGCCGAGCTGCTGGCGCTGATCCGGCAGGCGGCCGTGGACGCCGCCCCGGCACCGGGCCGCGACCTGGCCCGCCGGCTGACCGAATGGGTGGTGCGGACCCGGTCGGTACCCGGCTTCGGCACGGTCGCGGCCACCGAGGACGGCATCGCGGTGTACCTGCACGGTGACGTCGGCGTGGCCGAGCTGCCCGAGCCGGGCATCGAACCGCGCCCCGAGGCCGAACGGCTGCAGCTGTCCGGACGGACGGCGGCCTTCACCGTCGACCGGCTGCTGCCCTGGCCGGCCGGACCGGTGATGCTCGCCGCGGGCCGGCCGGACGATCCCGAGGAGGGCGGCACCTCGATCGGCGTCCTCGGCTGGTCCGGTCTGGTCGAGGGGCTGGTGCCCGGCGACGGGATCGTGCTCGGTGCCCCGAAGACCGCGGCGGGGACACCGGCCGGCCGGCACGCGTCCCCGCTGCCGTCGGTGCAGGCGGCGGTGCAGGCGGCGCTGCCAACCCCGGAGCCCGAGCCGACCGCACCCCACCCCCTGCCTGAACCAGCCGTCGAACCCGAGCCGGTCGCGGTCGCGCCGCCGGCCCCGCCGAGCGATCGGCCGGCCAAGCTGCGGCCGCCGAAGCTCTCCGAGCAGATCCACGGCTCGCACGAGCACGTCGCGCCGCGGGCGCCGCTGCCGGTGGCCGATGCCGGCGGGGCGGTCAAGCCGGCCAAGCCGAAGCCGGGCGCCGGCGGCCCCGCCCATGTGCTGGTCAAGGGCTTCCGCTGCTCGCGCAACCACCACAACGACCCACGGGTGTCGTTCTGCTCGGTGTGCGGCATCCGGATGGATCAGCGGACGGGGGTGCTGGTGGACGGACGCCGCCCGCCGCTGGGGCTGCTGGTCCTGGACATCGGTTCCACCTTCGTGCTGGACGACAACTATCTGCTGGGCCGCAACCCCGAGGTCGACGACGCGGTGATCTCCAGCCGGCTGCGCCCGATCCGGCTCGACGACGACAGCGGCACCCTGTCCCGGGTGCACGCCGAGATCCGGCTGGAAGGGTGGGACGTGCTGCTGCTGGACCGCGGCTCGGCCAATGGCACGTACGTGGCCGCAGCCGGGCAGTCGGGCTGGAATCGGCTCGCGCCGCACCGCCCCATCGTGCTCACCCCGGGCACGCATGTGCGGATCGGCCGGCGGATGTTCACCTTCGAATCGGCGCACGCCCGACTCTAGGCGCCGGGAGCCTCCGCCAGCTTGGCCAGTTGCTCGGCGAGTTCGGCCTCGCGATCGTCCAGCCCCGCTCGGATCCGGACCACCGTCCCCGACCCGGGGACGGCCGGCCGGCCGGCGGCGAGCGCACCAGCGGCGGTCAGCACCAGGTCCGCGGCCATGGCCTGATCCACGGCGTCGACCAGCCGAACGTCCAGGCCGCCGTCCCGCAACGGGCCGAGCGCCGACGAGACCCGGCGGGCTGCCCGGCCGCCGTCCGGCACCGCGACGTGCAGCGGGCCCGCCAGGTGGGCGGCCGCCGCCGAGGCGAGCACGGCGGCCACCCGGCCGTCGGCCCCACCGTCGACCACCACGCCGACCGACCCGCCCGCGGCCACTCGCACCTGGCCCAGTTCGGCGGTGGCCAGGGTGAACGCCGGATCCTGCGGCGGCTCGCCGGCCGATCGGACGAACGAGGCGCTGACCAGCACGACGTCCGCCTCCACACTGGTCGCCTGCGCCAGCACGTCCGCCCACGGATCCATGGAGAACCTGGTCAGCACCGAACACCGGATCCCTGCGGCCTGCAGTTCGTGGGCCAGCCCGTTCAGCTCGTCGACGGTCGAGGCCATCCGGGCCAGGTCCGGCACCAGGGGCGCGCCGACCTCCAGCGGGGCCGCCGCCCGCGGCAACAGCCGGGTCAGCACGAGTTCGGCGGGCCGGCCCCGACCCAACAGCGTCGCCCCCACCGCGGCCAGATCGCGGGCCCGGTCGGGATCGTCGACGAGCACCAGCACCCGGTAGGAATCGGTGACGCCGAGCGCGGCCCGTTCGGCAGCCGCGATGTCCCGCTGCATGACCCGGTCCGAGTAGACCCGTTTGAGCAGCGGGCCGGTCATCGCGGTGGTGATCAACGCCATCAGCACCAGCATCGTGAACAACTCGGTGTCCAGCACCCCGAGTTGCTTGCCCACGTTCAGGATCACCAGCTCGGTCAGACCGCGGGTGTTCATCAGCAGCCCGAGCGCGGACGCCTGACGAGGTCGCACCTTCATCGCCCTGGCCCCGGCGTACGCCCCGACGAACTTGCCACCGATGGCCACCAGCAGGATCAGGCCCAGCTGCCACCACCCACCGCCGGACAGGCCCGCGACGTTCGTGGACAGCCCGGTGACCACGAAGAACAGCGGCAGCAGCAGGAGCACGCTGACCTGCTCGAGCCGCTCCAGGATCTCGTGGGTGAAGTCGGCGGCATCACGGCGCGGCATCACCGCGCCGAACACGAAGGCGCCGAAGATCGCGTGGATGCCGATCATCTCGGTGACGAACGCCGAGACCAGCACGCCGATCAGCACCACGGACAGGATGTCCGGGGTGAGCCGGCCGACCCGCCGGTACCAGTCGTTGAGCCGCCTGAGCAGCGGGCGCACGACACCGAACATGACGGCCGCGAACACCGCGGTGAGCAGCACGATCCGGAGCACGTCCAGCGGGCTGTTGCCCTGCACCACCGCCACCACGAAGGCCAGCAGCGTCCACGCGATGATGTCGTCGACCGCCGCGCAGGCCAGGGCCAGCACGCCGATCGGGGTCCGGTGCATACCCCGGTCGGTGAGGATCCGGGCGAGCACCGGGAACGCGGTGATGGACATGGCCACGCCCAGGAACAGGGCAAGCGCGAGCGGCGCCACGGGGCCCGACGCGGTCTCGTCGTGCATCGGGTAGAGCACCAGGGACAGCCCGGCGCCGAGGGCGAACGGCAGCACGACCGATGCCGCGGAGATGGTGCCCGCCATCTTCTCCCGGCCGCGGATGAGCAACATGTCCAGCTCGAGGCCGACGATGAACATGAACAGCACCAGACCGAGCTGGGCCAGCATGTTCAGGTACGGCAGGACCTCGGGGGGGAACAACCGGCCGTCCAGGTCGCCCGGCAGCAGGCCGAGCAGGCTCGGCCCCAAGGCGATGCCGGCGACGATCTCGCCCACCACGGGAGGCTGGCCGATCTTGATCGCCAGCCGCCCGAAGAGCCGGGCGACGACCATGATGATGGCGATGTCGATGAACACCAGTGCGGCAATGTGCATGCAAGATCCCGAATGTGTCTGGGGCGTTGGTCCGTACGGGCGAACGGTGCCTAGTTACTGAGTGTGAGGCATGCAGGTCCAGGTCCGATACCCGGGCCGACGATCTTCCACCATCCGGGTAGCCGGGTTGCCCGATATGCTCGCGCCATGGTGCTTCAGGACACCCCAGCCCAGGCCGTTCCGGTGCTCGCGGACTTCCGGGTCATCCGGCTGATCGGCGAGGGCAATCACGGCCGGTTCTACCTGGCCCGGCCACCCGCCCGGCTCGGCATCGACGACGAGTACGTCGCGGTCAAGGTTTTCGCCGGCCAGTGCAGCGAGGACGCCTACCGGCGGGGCACCCGGGAGCTGCGGGCCTTCGCGGCGGTCGCCTCGCCCTACCTGGCTCGGGTGTACGACGCGGTGCTGGAGGACAACTTCCTGTACGCGATGGAGTACTTCCCGCTCGGCTCGCTGGCCGCCCCGGCCCGGCCGCTCACCCGCGACGAGGTGCTGCGGGCGGTCGAGCACGCGGCCCGCGCGGTGGACGCGCTGCACGAGGCCGGAATGGCGCACGGCGACGTCAAGCCGGGCAATGTGATGCTCACCGAGAGCGGCGGCAAGCTGTCCGACCTGGGGTTGGCCCGGGTGTTCAACGCCGGCGCGGCGCTGACCGGAATGGCGCCGGAGACCTCGGTGGAGTACCTCGACCCGTCGCTGCTGCTGGGAGAGCCGCCGTCCCGGGCGACGGACGTCTGGGCCCTGGGCGCCACGCTGCACCGGGCCCTGTCCGGTCGCGGCCTGTACGGCGAACTGCCCGAGCATCAGCCGCTGCTGGCCATCCGGCGGGTGCAGAGCTCGGCGCCCACGGTGGACCCCTCGTTGACGGCCGGCGAGGCCGAACTGGTGCTCAGCTGCCTGGCCCCCGCCGGCACCCGGCCCGCCACCGCCGCGCAGGTGGCGGACCGGATCGCCGGGCTACGTCCGTCCTGATCAGAACGGTGCGGGCTTCCACCAGCCGTCGATCAGCTCGGAGGTGGTGTGCCCGCTCCATTCGACATAGACGACGTAGTCCGCGTACCGCTCGTCGTTGAACGTGGTCAACAGGTAGGACGGGTCCTTGTCGGCGTCAGCGGACCCGTACCGGGTGCCGGCGTTGTCGTCACTGTCCCGGGTCCAGGTGATGACCTTGGGAGCGTCCTTGAAGCTGCCGTCCACGTAGCCGGTCAGCGCGGCCTGGTTCGGGAAGTGCATGACCCAGAACACGATGCCCTGGCCGTCGGTGCAGTTGATGATGCCGTCGGCGTTGCTGCCGAAGTTGTCGCTGGCACTGGTGCAGGTGGCGTCCTCGTAACCCTTCTCCGCCGGCGACTGGGGGATCAGCCCGTCGAAGTCCGCGGCCACATTCGTCAGGCCGGACCAACCCTTGTCGGCGATGGTGACCGCCGCGGGGCCGGCCGCCGCTGATGTCTGCCCGGCGGCGTTGGTCGCGCTGACGGTGTAGTTGTACTTGCCCGGGAGCACCTGGCCGTCGACCCAGCTCGTGTTCACCCCGGTGTACACGGTCTCGCCGTTGCGGGTGACGGTGTAGCCGGTCGCCCCGACCGTCGGCGACCAGCTGACGGTGATGTCGCGCGCCGCGTCCGCGTTGGCCGCGAAGTTCGCCGGCGCGGCGATTGCGGGCTGCCCGCCGCCGTTGAGCAGCACCGCCGCGGTGACGCCGCCGGCGATCACCAGCACCGCGGCCAGCCCGATCAGGATCCACTTCTTGGCGCTGCTCGGCTTGGGCTGGACCGGCGCCGGGCCGGTCAGGGGCACCGGCCCGGACTGGTAGCCCTGGTGCGGCCCGGACTGGTAGACCGCGCCGGGAGGCAGCACGCCGGTGGGTCCGGTGGGGTGATACCCGACGGGGGCGTGCGCGTTGACCTCGGTCGGCCGGACCGCGCCCGCACCAAGCGGCAGCACCGACCCGGTCGGCGACCACCCCCGGGGCTGCGGGCCGGTGTTGAGCTGCCGGACCTGCCAACCCGCATGCCGCTCCAGCAGCGCGATCACGTCGTCGAGCGCCTTCGCATGCCGCGAGCCCTCCCGCTGGTACTGCACGGTGCGGGTGACCTCGTTGTTGGCGACGGTGATCTCCTGCGCGACGTCGCCCGGCACGACCACCTGCTGCGGCAGCACCGGCGGCAGCTCGAAGAAGTTCATCTCCTCCAGCAGCAGCCGTTCCAGCTCGATCCGGTCCGTGGCCGGCAACGCGTTCGTGTTGATCGGACCGAGTTCGGCAATGGTGCGCTGGGCCGGGTTGATCCGGCGAACCCCGACGGTGTACGGGGGTCGCGGCTTGGTCAGCGACTTCTCCTCGACCGCGATCGCCGCGGCCGCGGCCGCGGCCGAGACCGCGGCCGAGACCGCGACATCGAGCGGGCTGTGATCGGACGGCGGATGGTGCGGGGCCGGGACGGACACCTCGGCCCTGGTCGGCGTGGACAACGCCGGGTCGGCCGCGACCAGCGCGGCCCGAGCGGCCAGGCTGAGCTCGCGACAGCTGTTGAACCGCTCGTCGGGATTCTTGGCCAACGCCTTGGCGACGACGGCGTCCAGGCCGGGCGGCAGCCACGGCACCCGCTCGGTGACTTTTGGAATCGGGTTCTTCAGGTGCGCCGTCATGGTCGCGAACGGCGAGTTCTCCGGGTAGGGCACGCTCCCGGTGAGCAGTTCGTACAGCACGCAGCCGAGCGCGTAGATGTCGACCCGGTGATCCAGCTGCCGGGCCTCGATCTGCTCGGGCGAAGCGTAGGCCAGGGTGGCCAGCAGATTGCCGGTTCCGGTGAGGTGCTGCACCTCGTCGGTGGTCGACTTGGCGATGCCGAAGTCGGTGAGCAGCACGTGTTCGGGTTCGGTGGGATCGTCGGGAGCGGCCAGCAGGATGTTCGCCGGCTTGACGTCCCGGTGCAGCAGGCCGGCCCGGTGGGCGTAGTCCAGGCCGGCCCCGACCTCGCTGATGATGTGCACGACCCGGTGCGGGGTCATCGACCCGTCGCCGGAGCGGGCGGCCACCGAGGCGTCGACCCCGGCGACGTACTGCATGGAGATCCACAGCTGACCGTCGACCGACCCGCGGTCGTAGACGGCCACGATGTTGCGGTGCACCAGGCCGGCGGCCAGGTCCGCCTCACGCTCGAACCGGGTGCGGAAGTTCGGGTCGTTGGAGAAGGCGGGATTGAGTAGTTTGAGCGCGTCGCGTCGCGGCAGCCGCGGGTGCTTGGCCAGGTAGACCGCGCCCATCCCGCCGGTGCCGAGCACGGACTCGATCGAGTATCCGGCGAACAGTTCGCCAGGGTTCAGGACCACAGTGCGTCCCCTATTCCAGAAGTGCTGATCAACAACTTTAGCCAGGCGTTCGGCACGGATGTGACGGCTCGTGTCGATGTCACCCGGTAGGCCATCCGAAGGAGTGAACGCCCGGCCGGGTGATACCGCGTGGTTCACAGCAGCGTGGGTTGCTCCGCCGGTTCGGACAGCGCCGGTACGCGGGCGATCAGGCCGGGGTCGTCGTTGGCGACGTTGCCCACCTGGGGGCCGACCGGGCGCCGCTCGATCGCGGCGACCAGGTCGCCCGGCGGCGGGCCGAGCAAGGGCTGCGGGTCGACCCGCGGGTCGAGCCAGGCCGCCCATTCCGACGCGGGGAGGATCATCGGCATGCGGTCGTGGATGTCGCGCATAGGGCCGACCGCGGGGGCGGTGATGATCGTCATCGAGACGACGGCGACGTCGGCCGCACCCTCGCCATCGGGTCGCCAGTACTCCCACAGACCCGCGAAGGCCATCACGCTGCCGTCCTGCGGCGTGAGGTAGTAGGCCTGCTTGACGGGACGCTTGCGGCCGTTGACGTTCTCGTCGCCGAGCTTGCGCCATTCGAAATAGCCGCTGGCCGGGATCAGGCAGCGTCGCCTGGCCAGCGCGGTCCGGAACGCGGCCTTCTCGGTGAGCGACTCGACCCGGGCGTTGAACATCCGGCTGCCGACGGAGACATCCTTGGCCCACGAGGGCACCAGACCCCAGCGCATCGGCTCGATCTGCCGCTTCGCGTCCTCGGGGACGACTCGCGGTTCCAGACGGACCACCGGCACGGTCAGCGTGGGGGCGATGTTGTACCGCGGACGGACCGGATCGCCGCCGTACAGGCCCTGGGCGCCGCCGGCGCGCTCGTCCGGTTCGGCCTCGAAGGTGCCGTACAGCGACTCCGGTTCCATCGTCAACGCGTAACGGCCGCACATGCCCTGCATGGTGCCACCGGAGTCCGACAGCCCGGAGTTCAGCCGATCCGGTAGGTCACCGCCACGGTCCCCAGGCTGGTCTTCCCCACCGAGAGCAGGGTGAGCCGGCGCGGGTCGGGCAACTCGCCGAAGAGTCGCTTGCCGGTGCCCATCAGCAGCGGGTGCAGGAACAGGCGCAGCTCGTCGACCAGCCCGGCCGCCAGCAGGGTGCGGGACAGCACCCCGCTGCCCAGGACGGTGATGCCGCCCTCCCCCACGGCCTTGACGCCGCGTACCGACTCGGCCGCGTCGCCGGACAGGATCGTCGTCCCGGCCCAGTCGACCTCGGTCAACGTGCCGGACACCACGTACTTGGGGGTGCTGTTCATGCTGGCGGCGATCGGGTTGTCGGCTCCCTGGAACGGCCAGAACGCGGCCATCTTCTGGTACGTGCGCCGGCCGAACAGGTAGGCGGTGGTCTGTCCCAAGCCGCCCGGGTCGACGACCTCGCCCATCGCCGCCCCGAACTCGGCACCCCAGCCGCCGTGGGTGAAGCCGCCGTCGGTGTCCTCGTCGGGGGATCCCAGTCCCTGCATGACGCCATCGACCGTGAGGAACTCGACCAGGGCAAGTGTGCGCATGCAGGATCGACCTTCCCGGACCGCGGGACTCATCGATGCGGGATGCCGATGCCGAGGTGGGAGCGCTCCCGTTTCGCCGCGCGCCGACGCCGGCCCGGGTGGATACTCGGGCCCGCGGGTGACCGGACAAGCACAGTCCGTGCACAGCACGCCGAATCAACCTTCCCGACGCCCAGGTGGTGGACCAGTGACGCTCGCCCGATTCCTCCGGTTCGTGCTTCTTGTGGTGGCGATGGTCGTCGCCTCGATCGCGGCGCCCGCGGTGGCCTCGGCCGGCAATGGGTGGGGCGGCGGCCGGGACAAGCCACCGGACCTCGGCCCGAACGTGTTGCTCTTCGACCCGGGCATGTCCACCACCGAGATCCAGGCCAAGGTCGATGCGATCGCCGCCCAGCAGGTCGGCAACCAGTTCGGACCCGAGCGGTACGCGCTGCTGTTCAAGCCCGGCACCTACGGCAGCGGCACCGCGCCGCTGAACTTCCAGGTCGGCTACTACACCAGCGTGGCCGGGCTGGGCGCCCTGCCCGGCGACGTGACCATCAACGGGTCCGTATACGTCCGGAACCAGTGCGACGACAACGGTCACTGCATCGCGCTGAACAACTTCTGGCGATCGTTGTCCAACCTGACGATCAACGTGACGACACCGGACTTCGGGTGCTACTCGGGGCAGTTCTGGGCGGTGTCCCAGGCCGCGCCGATGCGCCGGGTGCACGTGCAGGGGCAGACCACGCTGATGGACTACTGCACCGGACCGTCGTTCGCCAGTGGTGGTTTCATCGCCGACTCGCAGTTCGACCAGCAGATCATCAACGGCTCGCAGCAGCAGTGGATCACCCGGAACAGCGTGCTGAACGGCTGGTCCAACGGGGTGTGGAACCAGGTGTTCTCCGGGGTGACGGGCGCGCCCGCCACCTGCTTCCCGGCCCAGGCCGCCTGCGGCGGCCCGTACACGACGGTCGACAAGAGCCCGGTGACCAAGGAGGCGCCGACCCTGTACGTGGACGACCGCGGCCGGTATCAGGTGTTCGTCCCGGCGGTCCAGAAGGACAGCACCGGGGTCTCCTGGGCCGACGGCCTGCCGGCCGGCACCACGATCCCGATCGAGAAGTTCTTCGTCGCGCGGCCCGGGGACAGCGCGGGGCGGATCAACGCCGCACTGGCCGGCGGCAAGCACCTGCTGCTGACGCCGGGTGTGTACAACCTGGACCGCGCCATCCAGGTCACCCGCGCCAATACCGTCGTGCTGGGACTGGGCTACGCCACGCTGATCCCGCAGCGCGGCACCGCCGCGCTCACCGTCGGCGACGTGCCCGGGGTCGACATCGCAGGCGTGACCATCGATGCCGGCCCGAAGACCTCCAAGGTGCTGCTGCAGGTCGGCACGCAGCACGGCCGGCACGCCTGCGGGCCGAGCAACCCGACCGCCCTGCACGACGTGTTCGTCCGGATCGGCGGCGCCGCCGCCGGCAAGGCCACGACCAGCATCGAGGTGAACAGCGACCACACCATCCTGGACGACATCTGGGCCTGGCGGGCCGACCACGGCACCGGGGTCGGCTGGACGGTGAACACCGCCGATACCGGCGTCGTCGTCAACGGCGACAACGTCACCGCCTACGGGCTGTTCGTCGAGCACTACCAGAAGACCCAGACGATCTGGAACGGTCAGAACGGCCGGGTGGTGTTCTTCCAGAACGAACTGCCGTACGACCCGCCCAACCAGCAGGCGTGGACCCAGCGATCCGGGGCGCTGGGGTACCCGGCGTTGAAGGTCGCCGACAAGGTTCGCAGCTTCAACGGGTCGGGCATGGGTAGCTACAGCTTCTTCAACCAGGGCGTGGACATCTTCGCCGACAACGCGTTCGAGGTGCCGGCCAAGCTGCCGAAGGGCAGCCTGACCAACTTGCTGACCATCTTCCTGGATCCCGCGAACGGCAAGGGCGGCATCAACAACGTCGTCAACGGGACCGGCGGATCGTCGACGATCGCCAACCCGGACGTACCGGTCACGGTGGTCAGCTACCCCTGAGCGAGGCTTGCCGAGCGAAGCATCAACACAGAGGCGGCGTCCGCCGTGGAGCGGCCGAGCCTGCGAGGTGCTCCACAAGGAGGGCGCGTGACCGGGTGCGGGATCATGGGCGGGTGACGACCGCTCTCGCACCCTGGCCCGCCCCCGTCGCGCAGGGCCCGGTGACGGCCACCGTCGCCGTCCCCGGGTCCAAGTCGCTGACCAACCGTGCCCTGGTGTTGGCGGCCCAGGCCACCGGGCCGTCCCGGATCGTGGCGCCGCTGCGCAGCCGGGACACCGACCTGATGGCCGCGGCTTTGGCCGCGCTCGGCACCGGCGTCCAGGACGACTGCGGCGACTGGGTGGTCACCCCGGCACCGCTGACCGGGCCGGCGAACGTGGACTGCGGGCTGGCCGGCACGGTCATGCGCTTCCTACCGCCGCTGGCCGCCACCGCCGAGGGCGAGATCACCTTCGACGGGGACGAGGCCGCCCGTCGCCGGCCGATGGCCACCGTGCTGGACGCGCTGCGGGCGCTGGGCGTGCGGGTGGACGGGGACCGGCTGCCGTTCACCGTGCGCGCCGGTGGCGCCGTGCCCGGCGGCACGGTGCGGATCGACGCCAGCGCGTCCTCCCAGTTCGTCTCCGGGCTGCTGCTGTCGGCGCCGTCCTTCACCTCGGGTGTCGAGGTGCTGCATCAGGGGGCCGCGGTGCCGTCGATGCCGCACATCGAGATGACCGTGCAGGCGCTGCGGGCCGTCGGCGTGATGGTGGACGACTCCGTTCCCGACCGGTGGTGGGTCGAGCCCGGACCGGTCGCGCCGTGGACGACGCCGATCGAACCCGATCTGTCCAACGCCACCCCGTTCCTGGCCGCCGCGGCGGTGACCGGCGGCCAGGTCACCGTCCCACACTGGCCGGCCGCGACCACCCAGGCCGGCGACGCCATCCGCGGGCTGCTCACCGCGATGGGCGTGGCGGTCGAACTCGGGCCGAACGGGCTGACGGCCACCGGGCCGGCGGCCCTGCAGGGGCTGGACGCGGACCTGCACGACGTCGGCGAGCTGACGCCCACCGTCGCGGCGATCGCACTGTTCGCCGAGGGTCCGTCCCGGCTGACCGGGATCGGGCACCTGCGCGGGCACGAGACCGACCGGCTGGCCGCGCTGGCGCGGGACATCACCGCGGTCGGTGGCCTGGTCGAGGAGAATCCGGACGGGCTGACCATCCGGCCGGGGCCACTGCACGGCGGCGCATGGGGATCCTTCGCCGACCACCGGATGGCAACCGCCGGGGCGATCGTCGGGCTGCGGGTGCCCGGCGTGCTGGTCGACGACGTGGCCACCACGGCCAAGACGCTGCCAGGCTTCGAGGGCATGTGGGCCCGGATGCTCGGCCGCGAGGGGTGAGGTGAGCCGGCTCGGCGACGGTTGGGACAACGACGATGTCCGCGTCCGCCCGGCGCGGTCGTCCCGGCCGCGGACCAAGACCCGGCCGAGCCACGCCGAGGCGGTCGAGGGTTTCGTCACCACGGTGGACCGGGGTCGCTACACCTGCCTGGTCGACGAGGGCACCCGGCGCGCCCGGTCGGTGACCGCGATGCGGGCCCGCGAACTGGGCCGACGGGCGGTTGCCGTCGGCGACCGGGTGGACCTGGTCGGCGACACCGGCGGCGAGCCGGACACGCTTGCCCGGATCGTGCGGATCGCCGAGCGCCGCAGCATCCTGCGCCGGTCCGCCGACGACGTCGACACCACCGAGCGTGTGCTGGTGGCCAACGCCGACCGGCTGGTGATCGTCTCCGCGCTGGCCGATCCCGAGCCGCGGACCGGGTTCATCGACCGCTGCCTGGTCGCCGCCTACACCGGGGACCTGCAGCCGCTGATCCTGCTGACCAAGGCCGACCTGGCCGACCCGGCCGCGCTACGGCTGGAGTACGACGTGCTCGATGTGCCCATCCTGGTCACCGGCCGACGGATGGGGGCCGACGGTTCGCGGGAGGTGACCGGGCTGCCCGAGGTGCGGGCCCGGTTGGCCGAGCAGGTGTCGGTGATGATCGGGCATTCGGGCGTCGGCAAGTCGACCATCGTCAACGCGCTGGTGCCCGACGCCTTCCGGGCCACCGGCTCGGTCACCGGGGTCGGCAAGGGCCGGCACATCTCCACCTCGGCCATCGCCCTGCCGCTGCCCGGCGGCGGCTGGGTGATCGACACCCCCGGGGTCCGCTCGTTCGGGCTGGCCCACGTCACCCCGGACGACCTGCTGGAGTCGTTCGGCGATCTGCTGGAGGGCACCGTCGATTGCCCGCCGAACTGCGACCACCTCGGGCCGGCTTGCGCCCTGGACGGCTGGGTCGCGGCAGGTCATGCCAACCCCGGCCGGTTGGCATCGTTTCGGCGGCTGCTGCTGTCGCGGGCCGGTACCGATTGACGGCCCTGACGCCCGCCGGGAGTCAGCCCCGCTCGTAGCCGTCGTCGCCACCGACCTCGATCGACTGCTCGGCGACGTCGGCCGGGTCGGCCTCGCCGACCTCAGGGATCGGCTCGACCGCGCCGGTCCGGTCGTCGGCGACGGCCGGGGTGTGCTGCTCGGCGACGTCGGCCGGGTCGGCCTCTGGTGCCTCGTCGGTCGACCATGTGGTCATGGCTGCCTCCTCGGGTCTGGTGTCCCTACCGGTATCCCGCACACGGGCCGATCACGCAAACCGGGACGAACCTCACCCATCGACCGGCCGGCAGCAGCGGAAGCCGAGGTGGCTGGTGGTGCTCCGGACGGCGTGTCCCTGCCGGGCGGCGGGCCGGTAGCGGTGACAGTAGGACGGCGCGCACAGGTGCGACCCGCCCTTGGTCACGAACCGGTCGGTCTCGGCCAGGCCCGGCGTCGGCGCGCAGCAGGACGGTGGCCCCGCGGCCCGGGCGTGGGACGACGTCCACGGCGTCCGCGTCCACTCCCACACGTTGCCGGCGACGTCGTACAGCCCGAAACCGTTGGGGGCGAAGCGTTTCACCGGTGTCGTCCGGTCCGCGCCCGGCCGGTCGAGGTTCTCGAACGGGAACCTTCCGCGCCAGGTGTTGGCCATCGTCCGCCCCCGGGGCGCGAACTCGTCACCCCACGGGTAGGTGGCCTGATGCAGGCCGCCGCGGGCGGCATGTTCCCACTCGGGTTCGGTGGGCAACGAGGTGCCCGCCCAGGTCGCGTAGGCCAGGGCGTCCTCGAATCCGACGTGCACGACGGGATGCCGCTCACGGCCGTGCAGGGTGCTGGCCGGTCCCTCGGGACGCCGCCAGTTCGCTCCGGGAATCCAGGCCCACCAGCGGGTCCAGTCGTCCAGCGGGATCGGTCCGGGCGTACCGACGAACACCTGCGACCCGGGTACCAGCAGCGCCGGGTCGGTGTCCGGGAAGTCGGCCGGATCCGGGGCGCGTTCGGCGACCGTCACGTGCCCGGTCTGTTTGACGAACCGGCGGAATTGGGCGTTGGTCACCGGATGCTCGTCCAGCCAGAGATCACCGACGGTGACCTGCCGCAGGGGCCGCTCCTCCGGGTAGAAGTCCAGGCTGCCGATGGTGCACGTACCACCAGGCACCAGCACCATCCCTTTGGGGATCACCGACCGATCATTGCCGGGAGATCGCCACCCTGGCCACCTCCGCCGGGTCGATCAGATGCGACTGGTCGTCGTCGCCGACGTCGATCTGCACCACGTCGATGCGGCCGTTGAACCGGCTCGCGCCGGCGTAGTCGGCACTGACCGGCATGCCGTAGTCGTCGCCGACGTCCGTGGTCTCGTCGGCCGAGAAGATCAGCGGTTGGGTCATCCCCACCCGCCCCGCACCGACCGGAGCGCCGTCATAGAACAGGGTGACGTCCCCACCCTTGGCCAGACCGCCGCCGTCGTAGGCGAACTCGGCCCGAACCTGGTGGCCTCCCGCGCCCAGCTCCTCGGTGGCCGCGACGACGAACTCCTGCATGCCCAGCAGGTTGTAGACGAATGTTGCCCGATCTTGCTTGAAGTACAGCGCCCAGCCGCCGAACCGGCCACCCTGCGCGATCACCACCCCGTTGGCCGGGGTGCCGGCCGGTGTGTCCAGGGACGCGGTCACCGCGAACGAGCGGTTCTTGATGTCGATGACGCTGCCCTCGCTGAGCCGCTTCATCCCGGGGAACAACACCTGACTGGTCCCGGTGATCAGTTGCGGTCGGCCGGCGATCGTCGCGTTGAGCCGCTCGAACCGGCGGTCGTCGATCGGCAGGACGTTGTACTTGACCGCCTCGATCAGCCACAGCCGTTGCAGCTTCGCGAGCCGGTCGGGTTGCTCCGCCACGAGGTCCCGCGCCTGCGACCAGTCGTTGGGTCCGTCGTAGAGCTCCCAGACGTCCTCGTCCAGCGGCGGCAGCACTTCGTTGGGCAGCCACGGGGTGCTGTGCCGGGTGACCGCGCTCCAACCCTTGAAGTAGATGCCCCGATTCCCGGCCATCTCGAAGTACTGCAAATCGTGCCGCTCCGGCGCTGCGGCGTCCTCGAACGTGTAGGTCATGCTGGCGCCCTCGTACGGTGACTGCTGCACGCCGTTGACAAAGTCCGGCTCCGGGATACCGGCCGCCTGCAACACCGTGGGGGCGACGTCGATGACATGGCAGAACTGGGAACGGATCCCAGCCTTGCTGTTAATGCCGTCGGGCCAGTGCACGATGGTGCCGTTGCGGGTACCGCCCCAGTGGGAGGCGACCTGTTTGGTCCACTGATATGGGGTGCACATCGCCCACGCCCAGCCCACGGCGTAGTGGTTGTAGGACTCCTTGGTGCCCAGCTTGTCCTTGATCGACGCCATGAACTCGGGGGTCTCGACGGCGGCCATGCCGTTGAAGTTGGCCATCTCGTTGAATGCGCCGTGCACGGTGCCCTCGGCCGATGCGCCGTTGTCGCCGATGATGTAGTAGACCAGCGTGTTGTCCAGGGCGCCGATCGACTCCAGGGTGTCGACGATCCGGCCGACGTGATGGTCGGTGTGTTCCAGGAAGCCGGCGTAGACCTCCATCAGCCGTTCCAGCACCTGTTTGAGGGTCTCGTCCATGTCCGCCCAGGCCGGGATAACGTCCGGGCGGGCCGTCAGTTCGGCATCCGGCGGCACGACGCCCAGCTGCTTCTGCCGGGCGATGATCTTCTCCCGTTCGGCGTCCCAGCCGTCGGCGAACTGGCCGGCATATTTGTCCGCCCATTCCAACGGCACCTGGTGCGGTGCGTGGGTGGCGCCGGGCGCGAAGTACACGAAGAACGGCTTGTCGGGAGCCAGTGCCTTCTGCGTCCGGATCCAGTCGATCGCGTGGTCGGTGAGATCGTCGGTGAGGTGATAGCCCTCCTCCGGCGACTTCTCGGGCTCGACCGGCGCCGTCCCGTCGTACAACGCCGGGTAGTACTGGTTGTTCTCCCCGCCGATGAACCCGTAGAAGTGCTCGAACCCACCGCCACCGGTCGGCCAGGCGTCGAACGGGCCCACGGGCGACGTCTGCCACGGCGGGACCTCGTGGCACTTGCCGAACTGCGCCGTCGAATACCCGTTGAGCTTGAGGGTCATCGGCAGCGCGGCCTTGGTGTTCGGTCGCAGCGCGCTGGAACCCGGGGCCGACGTCGCGATCTCGGTGATCGCGCCCATCCCGACCGAGTGGTGATTGCGGCCGCTGAGCAACGCCGCCCGGGTCGGCGCGCACAAGGCCGTCGTGTGGAACCGGTTGTAGGTCAGTCCGCCGCCCGCCAGCCGCTCGGCGGTCGGCATCCGGGCGGGCCCGCCGAACGCGCTGCCCGCCCCGAACCCGACGTCGTCCAACAGCACCACCAGCACGTTGGGCGCACCCTCCGGGGGCAGCAACGGCTCGATCGGCGGGAAGCTCGTGTCCGGGTCCTTCGCGTCGTAGGTGATCAACCCAAGATGCTGACGATCCGGTATCGGCAGGCTCCCACGACGCGCACCGTTGCGATCCATGCTCACTCCTCGGTATCGGGTCCCCATCCCCTGGGCACCCTGCCAAACCGGGAAGGCCCGCGGATCACACCAGGAGGATGATCACCGGCTGCACAACAGCAGTTGGGACCTTGGTCCCTGCTGGGTTCCTCGTGCGCAGCTTTATCCTCAAGCGGGTGGTCGACCCGGTGCGGTGCGACCTTCAGAAGGGAAACCTCATGGTCGGGCGCATTCCACGTGGCGTCAGTGCCGCCGTCGATGACGCGACGCGCGCGGCGTCGATCCACAACAGCCAGCCGTGGATCTTCGTCTTCAACGGCGATTCGATCCACCTGTGGCTCGACGTCGGCCGCGCGCCGCACGTCGTCGACCCGTCGGGTCGCTGGGCACTGGAATCGGCGGGAGCGGCGTCGGCCAACCTGGAGCTGGCCCTGGCTCACCGACTGGGCACCAGGGTGACCGTGACCCCCTTCCCCGACGTCCGCCCGGACCCGCCCAAGACCTTGGTCCCGATCTCGCGCGACCAGGTCCCGCAGATCCTGCGCGACCTGAGCCGAGCCCCGGTGGCCACCGTGTCCTGGCAGGGCGGCCAGCAGGAGCTGGACCCGCCCGAGGAGGCGCTGTACGGCGCCATCGAGCACCGCTACACCAGCCGCGCCCCGTTTGCCTCGACCCCCATGACCGCGCGGCAGTGGCGGGACATCACTGCGGCGGGCGCGGTCGGGACGGTGTCCACCGAGCAGGTCCCGGAGGACTTCGCCCGCAGCTTTGTCAAGCTCACCGCCGAGGTCGAGGCGCGCTTGGTCGACGACGTCGCCTACCTGGCCGAGATCAAACGGTGGGTCGACCGTGGACCGCGCGAAGGCATCCCGAGCGGCGCCACCGGCGTCCGGGACTCGAGTGGGCAGTACCCCGGGCGCGACTTCTCGGTCGGTCCCGACCTGTGGGGCAGCTCCCTGCCGGAGGGCGAATTCGAGGGACGGCTGCAGCTCGCCGCGATCTTCAGCGACCAGGACACGCCGGCCGACTGGTTCGACGCCGGACGGGCGCTGGAACGGGTGGGCCTGCGGGCGACCTCATCAGGGCTGCGCATCGGCATCCTGGGTCAGGCGATCGAGGAGGAGGCTACCCAGCGGGCGGTGTCGCAGGAGTACTCCTCGGCGCTTGGCCGGCCGGTCGTGGTGCAGCAGGTCGTCCGGCTCGGCTACGGCGACGGCTCACCCCGCCCGGCGGCCACCCCACGGCGCCGGCTGGACGAGGTGCTGGTCCGCGGCTGAGCTACAGCAGTTCGGTTGACATGTCTACTTCCCGTGGAATAAGCTGGCGACAGATTTGTTGAAGGCTCATGTAACGCTCACCCGGGAAAGGAACCACCCATGACCACCTCCGTCGCCTCCCCCACCCTGACCGCCGGCACCTGGGCCGCCGACGCCGTCCACTCCGATGTCTCGTTCAAGGTCCGCCACATGGCCGTGGGCAAGGCCAAGGGCACCTTCGCCCTGAAGTCGGCCACCCTGGTCGTCGGCGACAACGGCATCGCCGACGCCTCGGTCACCGCTGAGATCGACGCCACCAGCGTCGACACCAAGCAGGAGCAGCGGGACGCGCACGTCCGGTCCGCCGACTTCCTGGACGTCGAGAACCACCCGACCCTGACCTTCGTCTCCAAGTCCGTCAAGGACATCGACGGCGAGGAGTTCGTCCTGGTCGGCGACCTGAGCATCCGCGGCACCAGCAACGAGGTCGAGTTGGCCGTCGAGTACCTCGGCGAGACCGTCGACGCCTACGGCTCCACCCGGGCCGGCTTCTCGGCCAAGACCACGATCTCCCGCAAGGCCTACGGCGTCAGCTTCGAGGCCGCCTTCGGTGCGGGCAACGCCGTCGTCGCCGACAAGGTCGAGATCGACCTCGAGCTGGAGTTCGTCCGCAACGCCGACTGACCTCGGCCGCTGAACCAGGGCGGGCCCGACCCTCAAGGTCGGGCCCGCCGTCGGCGTTGGGCGACTCGCCAGTCGATCGAGGACCTGACGTCGACCGCCGCCCAAGGGTCGAGGGTGGGCTCGCGCACCGTTACATCGTGACGGCTCCGATTCGATCTGCGTGGACCGACGCGTCTCGACGGTTTGGTCATCCTTCCAGGACGATCGACCAACGCACCGGAAAGCCTATTCGTCAGCCAGCCTCTCCAGCAGGTAGCGGATCTCCCCCGGGGCATACCAGGCCAGGTCGAAGTCCTCCGCCGAGCCGAGGGCGAACTCGGCGTCGCCGTCACCCAGGTCCGCCGCATCGATCACGGCGGCCGCGGCCGCCACTGCGGTCGCGGCGTCGGCGCCGTCCAGGTGCACCGAGGCGACCCGCCGCCAGGGCACCGGCCCACCGCTCACCGCGACCACCGCCCGGTCCGCCTCCGGCCGCGGAACCGCCTGCGATTCGTCGATGTCCGCGGCCACCACCACCCGCAGCGATGGCTCGTCCGGGCCGGCGGCGCCCAGCAGACGGAGCGACGCCCGGGAGGCGTCGAGCATGGCCAGGTACTCCAGCTCCTCATCCGTCCAGCCCGGGTACTCCGACCGCAACGAGCCGGTCACCGCGAACGCCACCCCCGACCGCACGGGGACGTGGCCGGCGGACACGGCGGCGCGCAATCCAGACACGGTGCCGGGCAAGTAGATCCTCACGAACTGGACCGCGAGCGCCGGGACCGGGTCGGCCTGGCCCCCGGGCCCGTGGCCGACACCGTGGATCGTATCTCGTCCACCGCCTCGGCGATCTGCACGGCGAACTCCTCCACGTCCGGCACCGCCTCGCGGTCCGCGGTGACGCCGAAGAACACCCCACCGTTGTAGGAGGTGCACGACACGGCCAGGGCGTGTCCGACGGTCAGCGGCGCGACCGGATACATGGCCACCACCGGGTAACCCGCCGCATACAGCGGCACCTGCGGGCCGGGCACGTTGGTGATCAGCAGGTTGTACGTGCGCCTGGACAGCTGGCCGGCGACCCGAGCACCCAGGGCGTGCAGGGTCGGGGGCGCGAACCGGCCCAGCTCGACCAGCGCGTCCGCGGCCACCTGTTGACCGGAATCCACGTGGGGTCCCATCGCGAAGGACACCTGATGCAAGCGCATGACCGGGCTCGGCTCGGCGATCGGCAGGTCCACCAGGTAGGACGCCACCGTCCCGGCGTCCTCCCCCGGGGCGGGCGCGAGCGAGACGGGGACCATGGCGCGCAATGACGTCTGCGCCGTCACGGCCTCGCCCCGGGACAGCAGCCACGAGCGCAACGCGCCGCTGATCACCGCGATGATCACGTCGTTGATCGACCCGCCGTGGGCCTTCCGCACCTGTTTGAAGTCGCCCAGGTCGGCGCGCACGCTGGCGAACCGGCGCAACCCGCTCTTGGCGTCATTGAGCGGTGAGCGCGGCGCCGGGCTCACGGTGTGCCACACCATCTCGAGCGCATGGCCGGTCGCGCCGAGCACCTTGCCCATCACCGCGCCCGCGTCCTGCGCGAACAGCCGGGCCACGTCGAGCATCTCGGACGGTCGCGCGGTCAGGTCGCTGACCGCGTCGACGACCAGATCGATGTCGTTCGGCGGCGGGTTCGGGATCCACGGCGTGTCAGGCAGGTCCCGCGATCGCCGGTTCACATCCAGGATCGCGGCGGCCACGTCGACCGCACCGATCCGGTCCATGATCGCGTGGTGGGTCTTGTTCACCAGGGCAACCCGGCCCCTGGTCAGCCCCTCGATGACGTAGACCTCCCACAGCGGGCGGGAGCGGTCCAGCGGCCGGGTGATCAGCCGGCCGACCAGTTCGTCCAGCTCGATCTCGGTGCCCGGCTTGGGCAGCGCGGACCGACGGACGTGGTAGGTGATGTCGAAGTCCTCGTCGTCGACCCACACCGGTCGGGCCAGCCGACCGGGCACGAAGCGGACCTTCTGCCGGTATCGCGGGACCAGCGACAGTCGCGACTCGATGAGGTCGACGATGGTCGAGTACTGGAATTCCGGGCCGTCCGGGTCGGGCTGGAGAATGGCCACCCCGCCGACGTGCATGGGGGTTCCCTCGTCCTCGGCGTAGAGGAACGACGCGTCCGTGGCGGACAGCCGGTCGGTCATCCCGTCATCGTGGCACAGCGCTGGATTCGTCACCGCTCACCGGCGCCGGGTGCGGCACGGCCGGCCGTTCGAAGAGCTGGGCCAGGCCGGCCGCGCTGAAGCATGCGGCGCCCAGCGCGGTGCCCCAGTTGATCATCCAGACACTGATCACCTCGCCGGTGATCGGCCGGACGAATGCGGCCAGGCCGGAGAACATGAACAGCCAGGACCCGATCTGGTTGACGATGACGATCCACCAGCCCAGCGAGGATGTCATCAGCCGCAACCGGCCGTGGCACACCTCGATGATGCCGATGTGACCGGACACCAGGAACAGGATGCATCCGACCATCTCCGGGGCCCAGATCAACCCGTCCGTCTGCCGGGTCGACAGGCTGGTCAGGAAAGCGTCCACCAGGCTGATCGCGAAGGCCAGGGTTCCGCAGAAGAGCACGAAGGCCGCCACCCAGCCGGGCCGTTTCGGCTCGTAGGCCCACCAGCGCCAGGGACGGGCGGCCAGGGCACCGTCGGCCCCGATCCGTCGGGGCGAGTTGATCTCCTGCACCAGCGCGGCGTAGGCGCCGGTGGAGAACCAGAATCCGCCGATCAGGAAGGTCCAGTCGATGGTGGCCACGGTCGCCGCGTCGTACTGGGCCAGCAGCGCGCCGATCGTGAACAGACCGCCGCCCAGGAAGAAGGACAGGCCGGACAGGTCGTTGCAGCGGCGCAGCCGGATCGCCACCGCCGGCCGCGCCATGATCCGCTCGATGATCCCGTTCCGGATCACCTCGATGAAACCGCGTTTGCGGGCCTGCCGGGAATCCCAGGTCACGGTCGATCCGTCGGGATGCTCCCACCGCAGCCGACTGATCAACGGGCCGCGCCCGCCGGTCTGCCGGACCTGGGCGTCCGCCGGTATTTCGAAGGCGTCCTGCGCGTTCACCCGACCATCCTGATGCACGGCGGCCGAGCGGGAATCACCCGGTCCGGGTCACCGGTTGGCGCGCACCGGGAGTCGGGACACGGACCGGGCCAGGTCGGCGACGGCGGCGCGCAGCGGCGACCTGGGCGCCGCCTCGACCAGGGGGACACCCCGCCGCCAGGCCCGATCGGTCGCCGGCCGGTCCTCGGGCAACCGGGCGTACACGTCCAGGCCGGCGAAGCGGCGGACCGCGGCCTCCGCCTCGGCGGTCGAACCGACCGCGGGACGACACCGGTTGAGCACCACCCTGGGCACCGCGTCCGGGACTACCTCGCCGAGTTCGGCCAGGCCTCTGACCAGTCGCTCGAGCCCGGGCGGGTCGCAGGAGCCGACAGCCAGCACCACGTCGGCCTCGGCCAGCAGGGTCAGCGTGGCGCCGTTGCGGCGCGGCGCCCGGGTGTCGAACGAGATCTCCTCGTCGGCCTCGATGGCGAAGGCGCAATCGACGACGGTCAACGGCGCCATCTCCCGACCCGCGTCCAGCACCAGCGGGATGGCCGACGGGCGGACCTCCGGCCAGCGGTCGGCCCGAGCGATGCCGGTGAGCAGGCGCAGGTCGTCGCCCAGCGACCAGCACAGCGTTGTCAGCGCGCCCAGGTCCAGCTGCCCGGCCGCGGCCAGCCGGCACGCCCCGGCCAACCCGGGCGACTCGTCGAGCAGGCCGAAGGCGGAGGACACCACCCCGCCGTAGACGTCGCCGTCCACCAGCAGCGTCGGCACGCCCTGCCCGGCCGCCTCAACGGCGAGGTTGGTGGCCACCGTGGTCCGGCCGGGTGCACCGGTCGGCCCCCAGACGGCCACGACCGAACCGCGCGCCGGCGGGCCGTCGGGGATCTCGACGTCCACGCCCACCGTCGTCGGCGGCAGGGCGGCACGCAGATTGGCGGCGGACAGCGTCACCGGGTCGGCATCACCGAGCTCGACCACCGCGACCCGGGCGGCGGCGACGAGCGCGTCGACGCCGGCGTCGTCGGCCACCAACGCCGAGATACCGATCCGCCGCAGCCGGACGCGGGCAGTCTCGTCGGCGGCCGGATGCACACCGACCACGGCCACCCCGGACGAACGCAACCGGGTGACCACCTCGGTGTCCAGCCGTCGCAGGTCCGCCGACACGACGGCCACCGCGGCCTGACCGGTGGTGGCCACCGCCAGCACATCGCCGATGTCCACGCACCGGCGCAGCACCGTCATCGGCGAACCGGGTCGGTCCAGCGCCGCGACCAACTCGTTCTCCCAGCCCTGGCCGCTACCCGCGGTCAGCAGCCCCTGGCTCATCGTCCGCGCCCACTCATGTCGCCGCCATTCGCTCGGCAAGCCTCGCTCACGAGCCGCTGACCAGCACGACGATCGCATCTCCGGTGGGTAGCACCCGAACGAGCTTGTCGGCGACGTCCGTGGGCAGCAGCACCGACACCGCGTACCGGTTGGACGTCGCGCCGGACAGCCCGCCCGAGGCGGGCGCGCTCACCGATTGCACGGTCAGGTCATGGCCGATGAGCTCGGTGGCTGCAGACTCCGCCGATCCCGGGGTGGCCTCGCGAGTCAGGTACAGATCGATGGTCGAGCCGTGGTCGACGCCCGGCGGCATGTGCTCCGGGGCCACCGACACCGCGAGCAGCCTGCCCGGCGCCGTGCGCTGCACCGCGGACCCGGCCAGCAGCTCCCCCGTGGCCAGCGGGGCGGCGAGCGTCAGGCCCTCGGGCGACTCGGACCCGGGCGAGAGGTAGGCGCCGGCGTGCTCGCCAAGGTTGACCTCGACGGCGGCCAGATCGCCCGGCCCGATGACGGTGCCCGCGGCCAGGCTGCGTTGTGCCGCCCACACCGGAGCGGTCTGGGATCCCGCGGCCATCACCCGGGCGCCGACGACGATCGCGGCGATCACCAGCAGGATGCCGCCGACCACCCGGACGTTGAACCACCTCGGGCGGGACATGCGCCGCGGCGACGGCGCCGGAGGCATCACCATGGCCGTGCCTCCCTGTCCGTGCGTCGCGACCTGTGCCACACTCTGCATGGCAAACTACATCATCGATGGTCAAGCTCCGTCAAAACAGTCGCAACGACATCAGAAGGGAAGTCCGGTCGTGGCCTCGGAACGGTTCCTCACCCTCGCCGACGTCGCCGAGATCCTGAACATCTCGGCCTCACAGACGTATGCGCTGGTCCGCAGCGGGGATCTGCAGGGCATCCAGATCGGCGGACGCAACCAGTGGCGGGTCGAGCGCGCCAAGCTCGAGGAGTACATCGAACAGGCATACAAGCGTACGGCATCCAACCTGAACGAGTTGCCCAGCACCATGCCCAGCGACGCGTGACCGAGCTCACCCCCAAGGCATCGCCCGCACGAGCAGGATCGAGCGCAACGGTACGAGTGCAACCGACCGCACCACCGTGGCCCGGCGCGGTTCCCACGCGGCGTGCAGGGCAATCTCCAGGAAGTCCGCGCCCACCCGGTCGATCGTGCCGATCAACTCGCCGGACCCCGCGGCTGCCGACGTGATCGACCCCGAGTCACCGGTCCAGCCGAGCAGAGCCACCTGGACCGGCGCGCGATCCCGGGCGAGCGCCCGCAACGCGTAGCGCAGATCCAGCCTGAGATCCAGGCCGGACGGCGCCCGTCCGGTGGCGGCGGTCAGGCCGTGCATGACGGCCACGGACCACAACGGCACCAGGCAGTCGCGGGAAGACCCCTCGGCCACCAGCAGCCAGTCCGGACCGACCGAGCGCAGCACGCCGCCGACCCTGGCCCCGCCCACCAGCCGAGCTTGGATCGGTTCATCCAGCGCGCCGGCGAGCCGCTCCAGCACGGTGATCGAGCCGCCCGCCACCCGTTCCCGGTCGGCCGATTCCGCCTCGGCCTCTTCATCGGCCAACTCCTCGAAACGCGCCTCGAGGTCGGCGAACAGCCGCTCCCACCGCATCCATCCACCCTGTCGAACACCACCATGACGGTCAAATCGACGATCAACGAGCTCGTCGCGACTTGACAGACGCGGTCACTCTCGTTTTCACTTCAAACCATGGCAAACGTAGTCAAACGCAAGGACGCGACATCGAGACAGTGGTCGGCCCGGTTGACCCTGCTCTGGTGCACGGGCGTCCTGGCCCTTCTCGTCACGCAACTGCCCCACCCGGCTCAGGTGCTCGACGCGCTGACCGGGTCGGCCCCCAGCCCGATCGGTGCCGGTTCGCCGCTCGCCGCCGTGCAGTCGATCCTGCTGATGACGGCCGCGCTGGTCACGTGGCTGATCGTCGGCTGGGCGCTCGCCGTCCTCCTGGTGGGCGCCATCGCCCGTCTTCCCGGGGGTCCGGGGCACCGCGCGCGGCGCCTGCTGCCCAGGATCGCCCCGGCATCGATCGGCCGGCTGGTGGCCGCCGCGGTCGGCGTGTCCCTGATGGCCGGCACCGCTGCCTGCGCGGCGCCCGGCGGGTCGAGCGCGGCCGGCGGCGTACCGGCGGCGGTCGCCGGCGCCGACCCCACCACGGCCTCTGCCAGCGCGCACACCGGCGACCCCGATCACCAAGGTTCGATCACGATCGACTGGCCGGACCCAACACCGGCGACGTCGACGACACCGTCTGCACCAACACCGTCTGCACCCACGACAACAGCACCCACGACGACAGCACCCACGACGACGGCACCCACGACGACGGCCTCCGCCACCGTGTCGGCCCCACCGGCCGCGGAACCGGCAGCGACAGCCGAGGCAGCGGCCGCCCCGGCTCCCCCGCCGACGCCGGATCCGCCGGCATCGGACACCACGGCTTCGGACCCCCCGGCTTCGGACCCGCCCGACGGCGGAGTCGAGTCGGTGACGGTGCGATCCGGAGATTCGCTCTGGCGGATCGCCGCCCACTCGCTGGGCTCCGACGCGACCGACACCGACATCGACAATGCCTGGCGCGCCTGGTATTTCGCCAATCAGCCGGTGATCGGCGACGATCCCGATCAGATTGTCCCGGGACAGTCGCTGGTGGCTCCCGCGCCCGACGGGCAGGTGCGGTCGTGACCGCGGCCGTGGCCGGGTCGGGGACCGACCCGCGCCCCAACCGGCCCTATCTGGCCCCGGTTCCGGACACCGAGCCACCCTTCGACCCTGACTTGGCCGCGCCGCCCATCGGACGACCGCGCCGATCCGGTTCGCGGACGGCCTCCCGACCCGCCCGGACGGCATCGGGCGGTCTCGGTCGGACCGGTGCCCCGGCTGCCCTGCTCACGGTGCCGACATCGGTTGCCTGCGAGGCGGTCCCGCCCTGGTCTGCCGACGCCGACGTCGGTGTCCGGAGAACGGCGACCGCGCAGCTACCACCGGCCCGGCGGGCCGCGCAGGTCCTCGCGACGGCCCTGGTCGAGGTGCTGTCCGGCCGACGCCCCATGGGGCAGCTCCGGGTGCACACGTCGCCAGGGGTGTTCGCCGGCCTGGCGACCCGCGCGCCCCGCGGATGGGGGGCCCCGACCCAGGTGAACTCGGTGCGGATATGCCAGCCCGCGGACGGCGTGGCCGAGATCTGCGCCACCGTCCGCGGCACCCGGCGGGTGCTCGCGATGGCATTCCGCATCGAGGGGGTCGACGGACGATGGCGGATCACCGCATTGGACCTCGGTTGACCGCGCCGGCAGATCCGCCGGCCGGCTCCCTACAGGCCCAGCAGCTTGCCCTTGGCGGCGGAGAACTCGGCGTCCGAGAGCACGCCGGAATCGCGCAGCTTGGCCAGCTCGGCAATCTGCGAGACCAGGTCGTCGTCACCACCGGCGGCCGGCTCCGGGGCGGGGGCCTGGTACGCGGGCGGCGGAGGCTGGTAGGCGGGCGGCGGGGGCTGGTAGGCCGGCGGCGGGGGCTGGTAGGCCGGCGGCGGTGGCGCCTGGTAGGCCTGCTGCTCCGCAGCCTGCTCGTCGGCGTAGGCCTGCTTCTCCGCGGCCTTCTTGGCCTGGTGCCGATTCACCGCGCCGGCGGTCGCGGTCGCGGTACCGGCCACGACCGCCGTCCGGGCCACGGTGCCGATCAAACCGGGTCGACCCACTCGTCTGAACATCGTCGCTCTCCTCGATCCCGTCCTGCCCGGATGTCGCCGACCGCGCCGGGCGTGTCGAGTGTGCCACGACCGAACCAGCGGCGAACGGCCGGTACGCGGTCAGGGCGTCCAATGCTCGGTCGACGGCCTCGTCCGCAGGACCCGTCCGGCCGACGCCCGGCTGGACGGGAACGGCGAGAAGTCCGATCGTCCCAACACCCGGCCGGCCACACTGTTCATCGTGTCGATGTCATTGTCGAATCCACCGTGCGAGGTGGACGAACTGCGGCGGCCGGGCGGGACATCCGGGCCACTCGGTGACCAGATCACTTCGGCGGCCCGCCGCTGCACCGGATCCAGCCCGAAGGCCGCCAGCAGTTCGCGACTGTCCCGGATCGAGCGCTCCATGCCGATCAACGGGGTGTCCGCCGGGTCCTCGAACACCTCGCTGACCAGGTACAGCAGGGACTTGCGGTACATCCCGAAGCACGAGTCGGCCAGCTCGGCGTCGGCGGTCAGGGTGTAGAGCACGAACCGGTCGATGCCGACGCCGATCATCGGCAGCAAGGTGTCCTCGAAATCGTCCACCCGCAACGCCGGGGCCAGCAGCTGCAGCGACCCGAAGGCGGGGACCCCCAACGCACCGGCGGTCGGCAGGAACTGCGAGTGGAAGATCGCGCCGGCCGAGTGACCGGCCGCGTGCACGCTGATCCGTCCGGGGTGTTCGGCACAGAATCGGGCGAGCCGGTGCGCGACGTAGTGGGCACCGCCCCCCGGTCGGGATGCGGTGCGGGCATTGCGCTTGACCGACTGCCAGGGCGCGCCTCGGCCCCCGACCGGCTCCAGCCCGACGATGGACGCAATGGAGCGCAGGGTGTCGGTGAGCCCGGTCTCCCAGACGAAGTGGATCGGGTAGGCGCCGTTGCGCACCCACCACGGGACCTGGTCCCCGGCGATCTTCAGACCAGCGCGCTCGGACACGATCCCGCCGTGCGCCCAGAAGACGATCGGGACCGGACCCGGACGCCCGGCCAGGAAGCGCGGCAGGTGCTCGTCGAAGATCGCGTCGACGTCCGCCGGCGTCGTCCGCATGATCCCGTCGTCGGAGAACGCACCACCGGTCAGGTTGACGACGTAGGGTCGCAGCGCCTCCAGGTCCTGGTCGTCATCGTCGTCGAACCCGTCATCGAGGGGAGCCAGCGGGTCAATCGTGTCGACGGACAAACCGAGACCTCCTGCATGGATCCGCGGCGCGAGCACCACAATGGTGACGCACCGCGATCCCGGGGAACAACCGAATTACGGCGAACGCGTGACGATCCGAGGTTCCGGCTCCTCCGGATCGCCCTTCTCGGCCCGCTCGGCGGCTTCCCGTTCCTCGTACTCCTGCACCCCGTGCTCCGCCCAGTGGGCGATTCCCTGGTGGCTGCGATCCTGCGCTTCATCGGCGGCGGTCATGGTGCCAGCATTCCTCGCCAATGTGACGGGCGCACGACGGCGCGCGCACATCTCCCATCGGTGTCCGATTTGCCGATATCGCGGGAACGCCGGGCTACTCGCTGCCGGGTCGCCCGTGGCAGAGCTTGTACTTCTTGCCCGATCCGCAAGGGCACGGCGCGTTCCGGGACGGCTTGCTCCCGGTCGCGGTGGCGCTGCCCGACTTGCCGCCCGCGCCGCCGCCGCCGGTGCGCCGGGTCTCGGTGCCGCCGTCCTCGGTCGGGCCGCTGTAGGTCAGCGGGGTTGCCACCGGCGGCCCACCCAGACCCTTGCCCCGCAGTGCCGACGCCGACGCGGTGGCCGTGGCGGTCGCCGCCTGGTCGGTCGGCAGCGCCTCCACCGGGCGCATCCGTCGTCGTGGCTGGGCCGGTCGCCCGCCGTCGGCCACGGCCGAAGCGGCCTTGGCCGGCACCGGCGCGGGCGCCCCGTTGCCGGTCGGCGCGACCCCACCGGCCGCGAGTGCAGTCGCCGCCGCCGAGGTCGTGGTGATCACCGGCGCGGCCGGCGCGGCGGCCGGCTGCTCGCCCGCGGGTACCACCTGGACCTGCAGGTTGTACAGGAATCCGACCGACTCCTCCTTGAGCGAGTCGAGCATCGCGGCGAACATGTCGTAGCCCTCGCGCTGGTACTCCACCAGCGGGTCGCGCTGCGCCATCGCCCGCAGCCCGATGCCCTCCTTGAGGTAGTCCATCTCGTACAGGTGCTCGCGCCACTTGCGGTCGAGCACCGACAGCACCACCCGACGCTCCAACTCCCGGGTGATCGGGGCCGTCAGCGTCTCCTCCCGTTTGGACCAGGCGGCCCGCGCGTCGGACAGGATGGCCTCCTTCAGGGAGACCTTGGTCAGGTCACCGTGCTCCTTGGCGATCGACTCGGGCGTGACCGAGATCGGGTACAGCGTCTTGAGCGCCGTCCACAGGGTGTCGGTGTCCCAGTCCTCCGCATAGCCCTGAGCCGTCGCGCCGTCCACGTAGGCGGTGATCACGTCGGTGATCATGTTCTGCACCTGCAGGTGCAGGTCCTCACCGTCCAGCACCCGGCGCCGTTCGTCATAGATGACCGTGCGCTGCTTGTTCATCACCTCGTCGTACTTGAGCACGTTCTTACGGATCTCGAAGTTCTGCTGCTCGACCTGGGTCTGCGCGCTCTTGATGGCCTTGGAGACGAAGTTGTGCTCGATCGGCACGTCGTCGGGCATCCGCAGCCGGGTCATCAGCGCCTCGACGGTGCCGCCGCCGACCCGCCGCATCAGCTCGTCGCCGAGCGAGAGGTAGAACCGGGACTCGCCGGGGTCACCCTGCCGCCCCGAGCGACCGCGCAGCTGGTTGTCGATCCGCCTGGACTCGTGTCGTTCGGTGCCCAGCACGTAGAGCCCGCCGGCCTCGCGGACCTTCTCTGCCTCGGCCTTGGTCCGCTTGGTGGCCTCCTGCACCGCATCCGCCCAGCCGGCCTCGTATTCCTCCGGCGTCTCGGTCGGGCTCAGACCGCCGGCCCGCAGATCGAGATCCGCGGTGAAGTCGACATTGCCGCCCAGAATGATGTCGGTCCCGCGCCCGGCCATATTGGTGGCCACGGTGACCGCGCCGGACCGGCCGGCCTGCGCGATGATCGCGGCCTCCCGCGCGTGGTTCTTGGCGTTGAGCACCTCGTGCGGGATGCCCGCCCGCAGCAGCAGCTTGCTCAGCAGCTCCGACTTCTCCACCGACGCCGTGCCGACCAGCACCGGCTGGCCGTTCTCGTGCCGCTCGCCGATGTCCTCGACGACCGCGTCGAACTTGGCCTGCTCGGTCTTGTAGATGACGTCTGCCTCGTCAAGACGCTGGATCGGCTTGTTCGACGGGATCGGCACCACGCCCAGCTTGTAGGTCTGGTGCAGCTCGGCCGCCTCGGTCTGCGCGGTGCCGGTCATCCCGGAGAGCTTCTCGTACAGCCGGAAGTAGTTCTGCAGGGTGATGGTGGCCAGGGTCTGGTTCTCGGCCTTGATCTCGACCCGTTCCTTGGCCTCGATCGCCTGGTGCATGCCCTCGTTGTAGCGGCGGCCGTGCAGCACGCGGCCGGTGAACTCGTCGACGATCAGCACCTCGCCGTTGACCACGATGTAGTCGCGGTCCTTCTTGTACAGCTCCTTGGCCTTAAGCGCGTTGTTCAGGAAGCCGACCAGCGGGGTGTTCACCGACTCGTAAAGGTTCTCGATGCCCAGCGCCTGCTCGACCTTGGCCACCCCTTCCTCGCTGACGCCGACCGTCCGCTTGGATTCGTCGACCTCGTAGTCGGCGTCCCGGTGCAGGCGCGGCGTCAGCCGGGCGAACTCGGTGTACCACTTGGAGGACTGGTCGGCCGGGCCGGAGATGATCAGCGGCGTCCGGGCCTCGTCGATCAGGATCGAGTCGACCTCGTCGACGCACGCGTAGTGGTGCCCGCGCTGCACCAGGTCGTTCTTGGACCAGGCCATGTTGTCGCGCAGGTAGTCGAAACCGAACTCGTTGTTGGTGCCGTAGGTGATGTCCGCGGCGTAGGCCGCGCGGCGCACGTCCGGGGTCTGCTGGGCGAGGATGACGCCGACCTCGAGACCGAGGAAGCGGTGCACCCGACCCATCCACTCCGAGTCACGCTTGGCCAGGTAGTCGTTGACGGTGACGACGTGGACGCCGTTGCCCTCGAGGGCGTTGAGATAGACCGGGAGGGTCGAGACCAGGGTCTTGCCCTCGCCGGTCTTCATCTCGGCGATGTTGCCCAGGTGCAGCGCGGCCCCGCCCATCAGCTGCACGTCGAAGTGGCGCTGCCCGAGGGTCCGCTTGGCCGCCTCGCGCACCGCCGCGAAGGCCTCGACGAGCAGGTCGTCGGTGGATTCGCCCTTCTCCAGGCGCTGCTTGAACGCGGCGGTCTGGCCACGCAATTCGTCGTCCGACATCGCGACGTAGTCGTCCTCGATGGCGTTGACGTGATCGGCGATGACCCGCAGACGCTTGAGCGTCTTCGCCTCGCCGACCCGGAGCAGTCTGCCAAGAACCACGTGTTTCACCCTCGGTTGGATCGCATCGCGCCGGAACCCGGCACAAGCACCGGGCTAGCCCCGGCCGTGACCATGGTAGGCGCACCGCCGGGGACCGGGTGGGTCGCCGGGAGCGGTTACTTCAGCCGGAGCAGGCCGTAGTCGAAGCCGTGCCGGCGGTACACCACCGACGCGACGCCGCTCTCGGAGTCGTTGAACAGATAGAACTCGTGACCGACCAGTTCCATCTGCAGCAGCGCCTCGTCCACCGAGATCGGGTCGGCCGGGTGATCCTTGATCCGCACGATCCGGCCCGGGCCGCCGTCGTCGGTGGCCCAGCGGTCCTGGTCCGGAACCCCCTCGACGGCCGGCGCATCCGCCAGCAGGGCGGTGCGGGCCGAGCCGTTGGCCGACGGCTCCTCGGCCCCGAGAATCTCCTCGGGTGACGCCGCGACCGCGGCTGTCGGGATCCGGCCGTGCTGGCGGTCCCGGCGCCGGTCGTGCAGCCGGTGCAGCCGGGTTTCCACCTTGGTCACCGCGGCGTCCAGCGCGGCGTAGAAGTTCTCGGCGCTGGCCTCCGCGCGCACCGCCGGACCGCGGCTGGCGACGGTGATCTGCACCCGCTGACACGTCTTCTGCTGGCGGCGGTTGGTCTCGTGGGACAGCTCGACGTCGACACGGATGATCTTCGGGTCGTACCGCTCGGAACGGGCGAGTTTCTCGGCCACGTGAACCCTGAAGTGCTCCGGAACTTCCACGTTCCGACCCTTGACGACAATGTCCACGATTCCTCCTCCTCTGGCAGGGACCCAATCCTCCCCTGCCGGCCACGCGACGGTGACGTCAACTGCTGATCTTCCCGGACCACGCCGATCGTTCACCGGGGCGTCACCCGGAATACCTTGAACCTACAGGGCTGCCGGATGATCGCAAGGCGCAATGGTCCCGTTTCGGGACGGATCCGCCGGTCACCGGGCGTCCAGCCATCGGGGCACGGCGGCCAGGGTCAGCATCCCGATCGGTCGGCGGCCGGTCGACGCCAGCGCCGCCGTCGCCGCGACGGCGGTCGAGCCCGTCGTCAGCACGTCGTCCACCAGCAGGACGTCGGCATCCGGGGGCGGAGCGGCGCCGGACACGACGCGGACGCGTCCGGCCAGGTTCCGCTGCCGTTCGGCGGCGCCGAGGCCGACCGAGTCCCGGGCGCGTCCGGCGGTGATCAGGCAGGGCGCGACCCCGGCCGCCGAACCGGCCGCGGCGACCGACCGGGCGGCGGTGGTGGCCATGGCTCGGACCGGATCGCCGCCCCGGCGGCGGGCAGCCGCCGGCCGGCTCGGGGCCGGCACCAGCCAGACCGGGTCGGCCACCGCGCCCCAGGCCCGCAGCTGGACGACGGCGGCGCCCAGGGCCAGGCCGAGTCGGGGCGGCAGGTCCCGCCGGCCCTTCTCCTTGCCGGCCAGGATGGCCGCCCGCACCGGGCCGGTGTAGCGGGCCAGCGCCCACACCTGCGGCAGGCCGGCAGCGTCCCGCAGATCGTCGGGTGGCCGGATCCGGCGCGGGGGTCCGGCCAGCGTCGCGGCGCAACTGTCACACCAGGGCCCCGGGCGCCCACATCCCGGGCACGGCCGCGGCAGCACCAGGTCCGCCGCCGTGTCGGCCCAGGCGACCAATGCCGCGCGCACCCCCATCCGCCGAGCCTGCGGCGCACCGCCACGCCGGTCAAGCGCCTGCTCGCGATTGTGGACAAGCCGCGGGCGGGACGCCCGGCTCGGTCAGGCCACCGGCGAGACGATCCGCCCGCGCACCTCGGGCGCCTCCAGGCGCACCTTGTCGGCCGCGTCGTCATCGGGTTCGGTCTGCGAACGGCGCTCGGCGTCCACCCGCGCCCGGTAGGCCGCCACCTCGTCCGCCACCTGCCCGTCGGACCAGCCCAGGACCCCCGCCATGATCTCGGCGACCCGGCGCGAGGACTCCGTGCCGCGGTGCGCGTACTCGATGGAGATGCGGGTCCGGCGGGCCAGCACGTCCTCCACGTGCAGGGCGCCCTCGTGCGTCACCGCGTACCGCGCCTCGGCCTGCAGGTAGTCCGCGGCGCCGGGAATCGGCTGCAGCAGCGACTTGTCGCCGTCCGGGCCGGTCGCCGGGGCCAGCAGCTCGTGAATCTCCGAGCCGTACCGGTCGAGCAGGTGCTTGATCCGGTACGGGTGCACGCCGTGCGCGGCCGCCAGCCGGTCGGCCTGGTTGACCAGCGCCTGATAGCCCGGCGCGCCGACCAGCGGCACGTCGGCGGTACACGACGGGTTGATCCGGCCCGGCAGGTCCTCCCCGGCCGCGTCCACCGCGTCGGCGCCCATCACCCGGTAGGTCGTGTACTTGCCGCCGGCGATCGCGATCAGGCCCGGCGCCACCCGGGCCACCGCATGCTCCCGGGACAGCTTGGACGACTGGTCGCTCTCCCCCGCGAGCAACGGCCGGAGCCCGGCGTACACGCCCTCGATGTCGTCATGGGTGATCGGCACCGCCAGCACGCCGTTGACGTGTTCGAGGATGTAGTCGATGTCGGCCTTGGTCGCGGCGGGGTGCGCCAGGTCCAGGTGCCAGTCGGTGTCCGTGGTGCCGATGATCCAGTGCGATTTCCACGGGATGACGAACAGGACCGACTTCTCGGTCTTGAGGATGATCCCGCTCTCCGAGGCGATCCGGTCGCGCGGCACCACCAGGTGCACACCCTTGGACGCGCGCACCCTGAACCGGCCCCGGCCGCCGGACAGCCGCTGCAACTCGTCCGTCCACACCCCGGTCGCGTTGATCACCACCCGCGCCCTGACCTCGGTCTCGGCACCGGTCTCCACGTCCCGCACGCGCACCCCGGCCACCCGATCCGACTCCTTGAGGAAGCCGACCACCTGGGTGGACGTGCGGATCACGGCCCCGTACGCGGCGGCCGTCCGGGCCACCGAAAGGGTGTGCCGGGCGTCGTCGACCTGCCCGTCGTAGTACCGGATCCCGCCGACCAGCGCGTCCCGGCGCAGCGCCGGCACCAGGCGCAGTGCCCCGGCCCGGGTCAGGTGCCGGTGCCGCGGCACCGATCGGGCGCCGCCCATCGTGTCGTACATGATCAGGCCACTGGCCACGTACGGACGCTCGACCACCGACTTGGACAGCGGGTACAGGAACGACACCGGCTTGGCCAGGTGCGGGCAGATCTTGGTCAGCATCAGCTCGCGTTCGGCCAGCGCCTCGCGGACCAGCCCGAACTCGAACATCTCCAGGTAGCGCAGCCCGCCGTGGAACAGCTTGGACGAACGCGACGATGTGCCGGACGCCAGGTCGCGGGCCTCGACCAGGGCGACCGACAGCCCGCGGGTCACCGCGTCCAGGGCCGCCCCGGCGCCGACCACCCCGCCGCCGATGATCACCACGTCGAACGTCTCCGCGCCCAGCCGGTCGAAGTTGGCCAGCCGTTCGGCGGGACCGAGCCGCGCGCTGGAGGAGATGCCGTCACCCGTCATGTCGCCGCCTCTTCGTGGTCGGGCCTCCGACGCTACCCAAGGATGCCCGCGCCGCAACACCCGTTCGAGCACCACGTTCTCGACCGGGATCGGCCGCATTAGACGGTGCTCGCCAGATCCTGGATTCGGCCACCGCGCTGCAGCGCATCGTCCGGACGGCCGAGCGCGCCCGCGGGCAGTTCACGGTCGGCTTCATGCCCGGCGTCGACGGGGCGGCGCTGCTCCGGGAGTTCCGTCGGCAACACCCCGACCTGGACCTCTCGGCCGTGTTCACCTCGGTCACCGAACAGACCAGCTTCATCGCCGACGGTCGGGTGGACATCGCCTTCGTCCGGCTCCCGGTGCGCGCCGGTGCCTTCGACGTCGTGCGACTGTTCGACGAGGCGGTCGTCGCGGCCGTCTCCGCGGCCGATCCGCTGGCCGGGCGGGCGGCGGTCCGGCTGGACGAACTGGCCGATCCGTTGCTGCTGCTCGACCAGGGCGACAACGGTCCGAACTCGTCGGTGCGCACTGCGCCGACGCCGACCGTCGAGGAGGTACTCGTCGACGTCGGCGTGAGTGAGCGGCATGCGCTGCTGCCGGCCGGAATCGCCGCCCACCTCGACGTGACAGCGGGCCGGCGGTAGGTCGGCAGGGCCGTCGCACCGGAGGCGCCGGCACCGCTCATGCCTGTCCGGCATGAGCGGTGACGACATCGGCATTGGCGCAACCCGAGTCCGTCCCGGCACGATCAATGGGTCGGACCGGCCACCGAGGCCTGGCTCGACCGGATGCCCTCGCGCGCGCGCCCAGGGGCCATGGATCCAACCCGATTCGACCCACACACCAATCCAGAAGGACTGTCCCGATGAAACGAATGCTGAAGACCTGGCTGGTCGCCGCCCTGGCCGCGGTGCTGACGACCGTGACCGCGACCGCGGCGAGCGCCGTCGCCGGGGACAACGAGCGCACCGCCGCGAGGCCGACGATCCCGACGTGAAGGCGCTCGTCTACGTCGCGGCCTACATCCCGCAGCCGGGCGAGTCACCGGCGGACCTGACGCACCGGAATCCCGGCTCGCTGCTCACCGGCGACAATCTTCTCGCGCGGAGCACGCCCGACGGCGGCACCGACCTCTACGTCAACCCGGCCAGCTTCGAGAAGGTCTACGCCGGTGGTCTGGACCGCGACGAGGTCGCCCTCGCCGCGGTCGTGCAGCGACCGGTCGCCGCAGCCGCCCTCGGTGAGGCCGCCACGGTCGCCCCACCGGCCGTCACGCCCAAGTGGGCGATCGTCGCCAAGGATGACAACGCGATACCGACCGCCACCCAGCAGTTCATGGCCCAGCGGTCCGGGGCGCAGATCGTCACCACCCAATCCGGTCACGATGTGCCGGCCGCCCGGCCCCGGGTGGTCACCGACGTCATCCTGAGTGCGGCCCGGTCCGTGCGCTGACGATCACGGCCCTGGGCGCCACCGGCGGGTGGCGCCCAGTCGGCCGCCGGGGTCAGATGCCTTCGGCGTCACTGTGCATCAGCCGGCGGCCGAGCTCGGTGATCGACCCGGACAGCGACGGGTAGACGCTGAAGGTGTAGGCCAGATCCTTGACGGTGAGCCGGTTCTGCACCGCGATAGCGATGGGCAGGATCAGCTCGGAGGCCTCCGGCGCGCACACCACCCCGCCGATCACGATGCCGGTGAGCCGCCGGGAGACGATCTTGACGAAGCCCTCCTCCAGGCCGAGCATCTTGGCCCGGGCGTTGGTGGCCAGCGGGATCATCAGGGTCTGCGCCAGCGCCGGCCCGGTCTCTGCCTCGACCTCGGAGTAACCGACCGTGGCGATCTCCGGGTGGGTGAACACGTTGGCGCACACCGTCTTCAGCCGCAGCGGCGCGACGCCCTCACCGAGTACGTGCCACATCGCGATGCGTCCCTGCATCGCGGCCACCGAGGCGAGCATGAACACTCCGGTGCAGTCGCCGGCGGCGTAGATGCCCGGCACCGACGTCCGGGACACCCGGTCCACCTCGATGAACCCGCCCCGGCCGAGCCGGACGCCGACCCGCTCCAGGCCGATGCCGCTGGTGTTGGGCACCGCACCGACCGTCAACAGCGCGTGTGACCCATCGATCTGCCGACCGTCCTCCAGCGTCACGGTCACACCGGAACCGGTGTTGCGCACCGCCTTCGCCCGGGCCCGCCTGGCCAGCACGCTGCCCCGGGCGGAGAAGACCTGCTCGATGACGGCGGCCGCGTCCGCGTCCTCCGACGGCAGCACCCGATCCCGGCTGGACACCAGGGTCACGTGCACGCCCATCTCGGTGTAGGCGGAGGCGAACTCGGCGCCGGTGACGCCGGAGCCGATGACGATCAGGTGTTCAGGCAGTTCGTCCAGCGAGTACACCTGTCGCCAGGTCAGGATCCGCTCACCGTCCGGCACGGCGTCGGGCAGCACCCGGGGGCTCGCGCCGGTGGCCACCAGCACCACGTCGGCCGGATGATCGGTCTCCGAACCGTCCGGCGCCGTGGCCACCACCACGTGCGTCGAGCGCCCCGGCTCGCTCTCGACCAGCCGGGCGGTGCCGTCGACGATGCGGACACCGTCGGCGATCAACTTGGCCCGGATGTCGGCGGACTGGGCCATGGCCAGCCCGGTCACCCGGCCGTGCACCACCGCGACGTCCACGCCCACCCGGGCCGGGTCGACGGTCACCCCCAGGCTGCCCGCGTCCAGCACCGCGGTCCGGCCACCGGCGGAGGCGATGAACGTCTTGGAAGGCACGCAATCGGACAGCACACAGGCACCACCCAGGCCGTCCCGCTCGATCAGGGTGACGTCGGCGCCGTACTGGACCGCGACGAGCGCGGCCTCGTAACCGCCGGGCCCACCGCCCATGATCACGATTCGGCTCACCTGCTGCTCCTTGTCCCTGGGGTCGGCGTCCCGACCGTATCCCGCGGGCCGCCCACTACGCTCTGCTCCCATGGCGTTGTACGCGGCGTACGGGTCGAACATGGACCCCACTCATATGCTCCAGCGGTGCCCGTCGTCCCCGGTGGCCGGGACGGGGTGGCTGCCGGGGTGGCGGCTGACGTTCGGAGGCGAGGACATCGGCTGGGACGGCGCGCTGGCGACCGTCGTCGAGGACCCGGACTCGTCGGTGTTCGTCGTGCTCTATGACATGGCCGAGTCGGATGAGAAGGCCCTGGACTCCTGGGAGGGCACCGACCTGGGGCTCTACAGCAAGATCCGGCTACGGGTGCACACCCTGGACGGGGAGGCGCTGGCCTGGCTGTACGCGCTGCAGGCCTACGAAGGCGGGTTGCCCTCGCCGCGCTATCTCGGGGTGATCGCGGACGCGGCCGAGGCGGCCGACGCGCCGGCCGAGTACGTCGCCGACATCCGTAACCGGCCGAGTCGGCCGGCGAGCTGACGCCGAACGGCGGCTTCCTGGCCGCCATGGCCCGGACTGGATGACCGATTCCAAGGGGTCCGTGGTCGCGAGTGGTCGCGACTGCGGAAATTCGGATCGCCAGGGGCGACCGGATGTTCCGCGCGAGCTGTCCGGGCGGCCGGAACGTGCCGGCTTGCGGGGAGTTGCGGAACTTTCGGTCGCCGGGGGCGACCGGATGTTCCGCGCGAGCGGTCCGCGCCGCCGACATGTGCCGCTGGAGTGCGGTCCGGCTCCCGCTGACCTGCCGGTTTGCGCCGGCGGACATCTTCGGACTTCGTCACGTCTTCGACAAGAGACCTTGGAATCGAGCGACTAGGGTCCTGGGCCATGGCCGATCAGCCCAAGACCGTGCCCACCGATGTGGACGTCACCCAGTACATCGCGAACGTCCAACCGGAGAAGCGTCGGGCCGAGGCCACCCTGCTGTTGGACCTGATGACCGCGGAAACCGGCGAGCGTCCGGTGATGTGGGGGCCTTCGATGATCGGCTACGGCCACCACCGGATGACCTACGCCTCCGGACGCAAGGTCGAGTCCTTCCGGGTCGGCTTCGCGCCACGCAAGGCACAGACGGTGGTGTACATCGGCGGCGGATTCGACCGCTATCAGGACCTGCTCCCCCGGCTGGGTCGGCACTCGACCGGCAAGGCGTGCCTGTACCTGCGGGACGTGCAGGCCGCGGACCGGGACGCGCTGCGGGAACTGGTCCGCCGCTCCTACGACTGGGAACCGCCGGGTTGAATCAGTGGTGCAGGGCCGCCAACGCGGTGTGCGTCATCAGCCGAACCCCGGCGGCGATCGCCCGCTCGTCGGCGACGAACCGGGACGAGTGCAGGTCGACCCGGGGGATCAGCCCGTCCCACACCCCCAGGCGGGCCAGCGATCCGGGCACCCGGTCCAGGAAGACCGCGAAATCCTCGGCGCCGGTGGACTGTTCGGCGTCGCGGACGGCCGCCGCGCCCAGTGCCCGCTGCGCGGCGGTCCGCATGAGCTCGGTGGACACCGCCTCGTTCATCACGGGCGGAACGCCCCGCTTGTAGGTCAGCTCGAAACTGGCCCCCAGCGGCGCCAGCACCTGCCCGATCAGCTCCCGCACCAGGCCCTCAGCCCCGTCCCAGGACCGCCGGTCCATCAGCCGCAGGGTTCCGCGCAGCACGCCCTCCCGGGGGATCGCGTTCGCCGCCTCGCCGGCCTGCACCGCTCCCCAGACCATCACGGCGGCCGCCCGCGGGTCGATCTTGCGGGTCAGCAGCGCGGGTACCTCGGTGATCACCGTGCCCAGCGCGTACACCAGGTCGGTGGTCAGGTGCGGGCGCGAGGTGTGCCCGCCCGGCCCGAGGATGCGCAGTTCGATCTGGTCCGAGGTGGAGGTGATCGGGCCGACCTTCAGCCCGACCAGCCCGACGCGCAGCCGCGGGTCGCAGTGCAGGGCATAGAGCCGGGACAGCCCGTCCAACCCACCCGCCGCGATGACCTCGTGCGATCCGCCCGGGAAGACCTCCTCGGCCGGCTGGAAGATCAGCCGCACGCGCCCAGCGAGGTCCCCGGCCCTGCTCAGCGCCCGGGCGACGCCGAGCAGGACGGTCAGGTGCACGTCGTGGCCGCAGGCGTGGGACACATCGGGCAGGGTCGAGGAGAACGGCAGCCCGGTCGCCTCCCCGATGGGCAGCGCGTCGATGTCCGCGCGCAACCCGATCAGCCGTTCACCGGACCCGACCTCGGCGATGACCCCCGTGCCCGACGGCAGGACTTCCGCCTTGATGTCGTCCGCGTCCAGCATGCGCATGATCAACGCGGTGGTCGCCGACTCCCGGAACCCCAGCTCGGGATGCGCGTGCACCCGGCGCCGGATCCGGACCAGGTCGGCCAGACCGTCGGCCAGATACTCGTCCAGCCAGAGCGGACCCAGTCCGGCCCCGGGGTCGTCGACGCGTTCGGGGGCCGGCACGATCGGCGGCCGCATCAAGAGGTCGTCGGTGTCGATGTCGCCTCGCCTTCGCCGTTTCGGATCCCGACGTACTGTAGCGACCCGCCGACCACGGTTCCCGCCGCGACGGCTCGGCCCTGGGGCGCCCCAAGTGCGAATCGGTGTGGTTGGCTTTCCCCACTGCCGGGTGCGAGCGCAGGAGGACCCATGGGTGACGACATCGCGGCCACCACCTACACCCGCGAACAGCGGCAGGCGTACCGGGCCAAGGTGCGGCGGTGCCTGGACGTCTTCGAGCGAATGCTCGTCGAGCACGCCTTCGATTTCGGGCAGCCGATGACCGGTCTGGAGATCGAGCTCAACCTGGTCGACGGCACCTGGCAGCCCGACATGGCCAATGCCCGGGTGCTGGAGGCAATCGCGGACCCGGACTTCCAGACCGAGCTGGGTCGCTACAACATCGAGTTCAACGTGGCGCCCCGGGAGCTCGGCGGCGCATCGATGACCGAGCTGGAGCAGCAGCTGCGCGCGTCGCTCGATCACGCCGAGGATCGGGCCAACCGGACCGGCTCCGAGATCATCATGATCGGCATCCTGCCGACGCTGCGGACCGAGCACTTCGAGACCGAGTGGATGAGCGCCAACCCGCGGTACCAGGCCCTGGACGAGGCCGTGTTCGCCGCCCGTCGGGAGGACCTGGAGCTGGACATCCGCGGCGTCGAACACCTGAAGATGTACGCCGACACCATCGCCCCGGAGTCGGCCTGCACATCGGTGCAGCTGCACCTGCAGGTCTCGCCGGCCGACTTCGCCGCCTGCTGGAACGCCGCCCAGGTGCTGGCCGGCCCGCAGCTGGCCCTTGGCGCGAACTCGCCGTTCCTGTTCGGCAAGCGGCTCTGGGCCGAGACGCGCACCGAGTTGTTCCTGCAGGCCACCGACACCCGCTCGCTGGAGCTGCGCAATCAGGGCGTCCGGCCGCCGGTGTTCTTCGGCGAGCGGTGGATCACCTCGATCTTCGATCTGTTCGAGGAGAACGTCCGGTACTTCCCGGCGCTGCTGCCCGAATGCACCGACGAGGACCCGGAGGCGGTGCTCGCCGCCGGCAAGGCGCCCAAGCTGCAGGAGATGCGGCTGCACAACGGCACGGTCTACCGCTGGAACCGGCCCGTCTACGACGTGGTCGACGGCCGCCCGCACCTGCGGGTGGAGAACCGCGTCCTGCCGGCCGGACCCACGGTCGTCGACGTGCTGGCCAACGCGGCCTTCTACTACGGGGCGGTGACGGTGCTGGCCACCGAGGACCGGCCGATCTGGACGAAGATGTCGTTCGACGCGGCCCACGCCAACTTCGACGCGGGGGCCCGGCTCGGCGCCGACGCGGTCTTCTACTGGCCGGGTTTCGGCCAGGTCACCTGGGACGAGCTGATCCTGCGAGACCTGCTGCCCAAGGCGCACGAGGGGCTCGCCCGGTGGGGGGTCGACAAGGACGCCCGGGACCGGTTCCTGGGGATCGTGCGGGACCGCTGCATCACCCGCCGCAACGGCTCGTGGTGGCAGGTCGAGACGGTGGCGGCGCTGGAACGCCGCGGCCTGTCCCGGGACGCCGCACTGACCGAGATGCTCAAGCTCTACTCGGCGGGCATGCACACCAACGAGCCGGTGCACACCTGGGAGGTGCCCGGCTGAAGACCTCTCGCCTGGACCCAGACCGCCTGGCGCACGAGGTCGCCGAGGGTTCCCGCACCGCCCTGGCCCGGGCCATCACCCTGGTCGAATCGACCCGCGACGATCACCGCGAGGCGGCCAGGGTGCTGCTCACCCGGCTGTCATCGCCCGGAACGTCGGTCCGGGTGGGCATTTCCGGCGTGCCCGGGGTCGGCAAATCCACCTTCGTGGAGGCGCTGGGCACCATGCTGACCGGCCGCGGAATGCGGGTCGGGGTGCTGGCCGTCGACCCGTCCAGCGTGCGCACGGGCGGGTCGGTGCTGGGCGACAAGACGCGGATGCCGTTGCTGTCCGCGGACCCGCGGGCGTACATCCGGCCCTCCCCCAGTGCCGGCACGCTCGGCGGGGTGGCCCGCGCGACCGCGCAGACGATCACCCTGCTGGAGGGCGCCGGGTACGACGTCGTCCTGGTGGAGACCGTCGGCGTCGGCCAGTCCGAGACCACGGTCGCCGGCATGGTCGACACCTTCCTGCTGCTGGCCCTGGCCCGCTCCGGCGACCAGTTGCAGGGCATCAAGAAGGGCGTACTTGAGATAGCCGACGTCATCGCCGTCAACAAGGCCGACGGGGACCGGGTGGTCGAGGCCAAGGCCGCCGCCAGGGACCTGGCCGGGGCGCTGCGGCTGGTCCGCGGCCGGCACTCCGCCTCGTCCACCCAGCACGGCCCGGCGCCCTGGTCGGTGCCGGTGCTCACCTGCTCCGGGCTGACCGCCGACGGCATCGACGGGGTGTGGGACGCGGTGCTGGCACATCGTTCGTCGCTGGGCCCGGACGGCCTGTCCGGCAAGCGGTCCGGGCAACGCTGGGACCTGGTGTGGTCGCTGGTGCGGGACGAACTCGACCAACGGTTGCGCCGGTCCGCGGCGGTGGCCGACGCCGCGGCCGCGCTTCGCCCGGACGTCCTGGCCGGGTCCCTGCCCGCGCCCGCCGCGGCCGACGCGATCCTGCGCGCCTTCGATCGCGAGCGGTGACCCCGCGCCCGCGTTTGCCGTTACCTCGGCGGATTTCCCGGATCGTCGGGCGCCCGCCGATCTCGCAACTTGCGGAGTTCGGCTTCGATCGTGGACAGCCGTAACGGCGCGTTGCCAACGTCCACACGCAGTTTGCCGACGCTCTCGCGAAGCGCGGTGATTTCTGCGTCCCGGGCGGCCAGCTGACCGCGAGCCGCCTCGAGATCGTCTTTGAGCTGTTCGATCTCCTGGAGCCGCTCCGGCGTGGCCACCGCGGCGATCTGCGCCTGCGCGATGGTCAGAGCCTGTAGTTGGCCACGCAAGTCCTGCACGTCGGACTCTCGTTGCACGATGGACTGCTGCGCCTCGCCCAACGCTCGGGTGAGTGCGACGAAATCCTCCTGGTCTGCCGGTCGGGTCGTGGAGTAGTAACGGACGACCCCGTCCTGTTCGATGAGGGTCACCCGACTGCCCGGCGGCAGATTGACGGGGGCGACGGTGGACCGGACCACGTTGGTGACACCGCGACTGGGGTCGAATGCTTCGACCCGCTCGACGATGACCCCGCGATCGGTCAGGGCGGTCCGCGCGTCGGCCACCGGGCGTCCGACAATGTCGGTCTTGTTCACCCTGGTCTCGGGTTTCCGCGCGGCAACCGTCGAGAAGAAGCTCGTCACGATCGGGCCGAGCCCCTTGAAGTTGCCATTCAGGTCGGGCAGCGTGAACTTCGTCAGCTGATCGAAGAGCGCGAATCCGGCCTGGAAGTTCGAGGTGGTGACCCGGTCGCCGGTTCGGGCCTGCTCCTCGGCCTTGAACTTGCCGAACTGATCCGGAAGGATCGCGCAACCGGCGATCTGCACGGCGCGGGCGATCAACGGAATGATCGGAACGATCGACAGCCAGTAGCCCACGGTCGGGAAGGACTTGACGTAGCGACGTTTGGCGAAGTTGCAGACCTGGTAAACCCTGAACTTCTTCAGGTGAACGCAACCGAGAAAGATTCGGTTGTCCTCCGGCGGACTGGGCGGATTCACCAGCAGCAGCTCGGCAAAAGAGTCCTTGAGGTACTGCAGGAGCCCGCCAAACAAATCCGCGAGCGCGTTGAGCGCGGCGTTGCGGTATTCGACGAGTCGGCCGGAGTCGAAAGTGGTACCGATCTTGAGCATTCCTGCCGGAATCGCGGTGAGGGTGTTGCTGGTCTGATTGAGCACGTAACTGGTAGGCCCGTCGGCGGGCGACTGGACGTCCACCGGCGATATCTGCATGGGTAGGGTGTGTGGACGCGCCGCACTGGCCCCGGTGAAGGCGACAACGTCGTGGACGATGAGGGAATTCGCGTCCGCGACCGCAATCAGTACCGTTCGGTTCGAGCGGTGGAACCCGAGGGACAGGGGCGAGGAGCGTTCGGTGGTTGCGGGGAAGAAGGCAAACTCCTGGTCGGGCCGACCGCTGACCAGCCGGGCGAAGGCCACCGAGGATCCGGACCGGTCCGGGGTGTTCGTGGCTGCCAGTAGGACGCCGAGCTGGTCGCCCGGCTCCGTGATCGCCAGCAGATCGTCGACCCGGTCCACCCCCGGCAGCGGTAGGCCAACGATGATCGAATTGGTCGCCAGTTGCAGGCCCATCACGGCAAAGTCGGAGCCGGTCTTCGACACTGCGTAGGCTATTCCGGTGTTCTCGGCGACGCTGAGCGATCCGGCCGCCGCGAAAGCTATCGCTGGGTTCGGATGGGACTCGACATTGACCGGATTGACCGCATACAGCCCCTGGCCGGTGGACACGGCATAGACGAACCCGCTGACATCGAACGCTGTCGCCAGCGTCACCAGTTGAACGCCGCAGATGATCGAATGTGGTCGCCAGTTTGCGGTTGGCAGGGCGATGTCCGCGGTGGCGAAAATGGTGTCGCTCCCGAGCACGGCCGTGGCATGCAGCCCCGAGCCGTCCTTGGTGAAGGCAACGTCGGTCACCCTCGAGCCGATCCCGGCCGGATGGTCGAGAACGGCGACCATCGTGGAGGTGGTGAGGTCGAAGAGGTGGATCCGGTGGTCCATGCCGACGCTGCAACCGACCTTGCCTCCAGGATGCACGCGCAGCCGGTGGTGTAGACTTTTGGTGAAGATGGTCTCCATGTTCTTGTCGGTGAACGGATAGTCGGGGAACGGTCGGGCGTTCTCCCACATTCCACAGAATGTCGGACTGCTGAGCAGCGCCTTGAGCCCGGAATACAACTTCAGCAGGATTTGGTGCTCGGTGAGCGAGATGAAAACCCCGGCGCCGCTGGTCGGGTTCAACAGTTGCACAACCAGGTTGCTCACGGTGGTCACGCGCTTCTGGATCGGACCGACGGGCTCTTTCTCGCCGCCTTCCGGGACCGTGAACTCGCTCTTGACGAAGTCCTGCAGCCGTTCCACCACCCGCTTGATGAAGTCGACCCAGATTGTCCCGTCGAAGATCTCGCGAGCGGTGTCGCGCCGTGGAACGTGTTGTCCGACCTTGAACACCGGCCGCGGATCGCCGCTGTCGAACCACAGATCCAGATCGGCACCACCTGAGCGATCCAGGAGTCCGGCGGCGAACGCTGCTCCGCTCACGTCGAAGATCTCGTCCGCGGCGAGATCCCGATCGTTGCCCTCGGAGTCGATGGCGTACCCGCGCCTGACGGTGACACTGCCGGCCGGCGTGTTGTCCGTGCAGCACTCGACCTGGAGGCCGTCGACCACCCCCCAACCGTGCAGATGCCTGTTGTGTTTCTTGACATCGGTGCGCGCGCAGAGCGCGTCAAGAGCTTCCTGCACGTTGTCCGCGCCCGGCAGTGCGCAATTCTTGTTGTCGAAATCGACGTCTTCCGCGGTGATTGCCGTCAGCGCCGGAAAGCGCGCACGGCAGTCGTCCAGCACGGTCCACGCCGCGCCGTCCGCCGTCGTGAGCAGGGCCAGCGGCGCGTAGTGCGGCCGGACGCCGTCAGGTGGCTTTGCGGCCGGCCCGCCCGCGACCTTCGGCCACTCGATGGTGGCGATGATCGTCCTGGCCGGGATGAGCCAGTAGTCGCCTGCGGTGTAGGTTGCTGCCTGGTCGAAGGCGATCTGCACGCCGGATTCGAGTTCGAAATAGCCGTCAGCAGTGGTAGTCGCGTTGACCGCGATCGCGCCGTCCGGCATGTCCCACCCGCGCACCGTTGGGTGCAGCTCACCGCGGGCCGGCGGCGCGGCGGCCAGCACCAGAATGTCGTCCAGCACATCCTGCAGCTGCACCAGCTCACCCGGCCGGCCGGTGGGATCGATGGCGTCGTGTTGGGGCGAGGTGGTGTTGTCGAACAGCACGTTCGTGTCGTCGAGCAGTTCCACCCACTGGCGGGGGCGGAAGCCGGGTAGGCCGTCGCGGCCGACGCCGCCGATCCGGATCCGGTTGACCCCGACGTTGCCGGTCAGCCAGTCCGCCGCAACGCACCCGTTGTCCCGCGACCACACGAAAGTCGCCGTGGCGGCGCCCCCACCTCGATGGATCTCCACCCGGTACAACTGGTTCTCCACACCGCGGAATGCCGCGTCCGGCGCGACGTTGCACGGCTGGGTTCCGGCCGAGCCTGTCTCGGCCCTGGCGCGCAGGGTGCCGTGGTGCGCGGGTTGCAGCGCCGCCACGTCGCCGGTCGAGACGCAGGTCGCGGTCGGGTCGTGGTCGCCGACCCGCAGCAGCTTCACCTGCCAGACCCGCCGTTCGCGGATCGCGGTGTCGGGTCCGCCGAGCGCGACCTCGCGGATCGAGCCGTCATCGCGGGCCGTGAGCTCGCGCAACCGTTGGTCGAGGAAGGCCACATACCGGCCCGGGACGGTGGGCAGCTCATATCCGGGCAGGTCAGGTTGGGCGGTCAGCAACACGTCGCGGTCGTTCTCGACCAGCTGGCCGTCGACGTACATCCGGCCCTTCCCGATGGTCAGCTGGTCCGCGCCCGCGAGGGTGATCCGGAAGCCGTCGCCCAGCTTCGGGGTGCCGTTCGGGCCGACCACGTCCACGCATTCGGTCTCGGCCCGATGGCTCTGGACCGCCTGCAGTTCGTTCCAGTCGGCGTCGAGTTGGACGCGGCCCTGCTGCATGAGCACACCGTGCACGTGTCGCGCCGGATCGAAGGTCACCCGGCTGAAGTCGCCCTTCATCTACTGCGCTCCCTCACTCGCGAAGACAATGCCGGCCTCGAGCCCGAAACGCAGGTACTCGTCGAGCCGCCGACGGATATTGGCCACCCGTTGGTGCTGGTGGAGGTCGTGATAGACACCCATCTCCGATTCGTCGGCGGTTCCGGCGGTGATCTCCTCGGCCACCTCGGGCCTGAGCTGGGCGTAACCCGCACGGCCGTACTCCAAGGTGGTGAAGCTCGGCCGGATCCGGTTCGCCTCGCGGACGTCGGCGGGCTGGCAGCGATACCGGCGGGGGGTCTGCGAACCCGGCGGCAGGTAGCTGAACCGTGCGCAACCGACCTGGCGCCGCATGGCCCACACCGGATCGACGAACAGCGATTCGTCGGACAGCAGGATTTCCCGGACAAAGACCGGCCCGACCACGGTTGACCTGATGACCGTGGCGGCCGGACCGGGATCTGCTCCGGCGGATCCGCCGCCGATCGACGGTCGGAGCCCGAGTCCGAGATCGATGATCGTGCTCGGGTCGGCATCGGCCGGTGCGACGGTGACCGGCGCGTTCGCGGCGCCGGCCACGATGAGCAAACGATGGCCGACCGCCCCGACCAGGGCCGCGGTGAACGTCGGGTCGGGGCGGGCAGCGCGCAGCCGCTCCTGCAACTCGGTGGCCAGCGCGGCCAGCGATGACGGGGAGGGCGTGAGGGTGACGGCGGCCGTCAGGTCCCCGATCCGCACCACCAGCTTCGGCGCCGCAGCCCGCAGCGTCGGCGGATCGGCGACCCGCGCGCCGAGCAGCGCATCACCCGGCCGACCACCGGCCGCATCGAGTTTGAGCAGGGCCGCGGCCGGATCCTCCCCGGCGTCGATCGCCACCCGTTCACCGGTTCCGGCGAGGAGAATCAGGTGGTAATCGGCGAGCGCCACGGCTGCCTCGGCGAATGCCGGACCCGGGCCTGTGGCGCGCAGGGCCGCCTGCATCGCGGCCGCCGCGGCGGGCAGGTCGGTCAGTTCCGCCGCGGCCGGCCGCAACGGGTGTGGGCCGTCATTGCCGATGGTGACCTGCAGCAGCGGACCGGCTCCGGCCAGCGCGGGAAATTCAGCAAGGTCGCCCGACACGAAGGCCCGGGTGCGGACGGCCCGCTCGCCTGCCCCGCCGGCATCGACGATGCTGCCGGACACCAGCAGTTCGGCACGTTCGGGTGCCCGCAGCGGCCCGCTGATGCTCTTGTCGAGCTCCAGCGTCACCTGCATCGCGGCGGGGTCCGGGTCGAGCCGAACGCTGTATGCGTCCGGCTGAACCGGATCACCGGCCGGGGTGATGGCGCGCCCGGGCAGCAACGTGCAGTGCCGGATGATCAGCCGGCGCAGCCGTCCAACCATCAGCAGGCCGCCGCCCACAACCAGGAAACCGTTCAGCGTGAGCCCGGCGTCGGGGCCCCCCGTGATCCGCGCGTCGCCGTCGAGGGTCAGCAGGGGCCGAAAGCCGTCGGCGGCCCGCAGTTCCAGCTGCTGCCCGGCGGCCAAGGTCAGCGCACCCAGTGACTGCGGGTCGCTGCTCTTCACCTCGATGACGCCATCGGCACCGCCCAGCGCGATGACGGCGGCCGCGATGTCCGCGGCGTCCGCGGGCACCCGCACCGTGGCCGGGGCGCCACCGAACGAGGCCAGCCGGTCGTATTCGCCGCCCCCGATCGCCGAGCTGAAGGGGTAGTGGTAGGTCACCCGGACACTTCCGGCAGGCTGCGGCTGTGCGAACGCTATCCGTCCCAGCACGGGATCGACCGCGACTCCGGAGGTGGGCGGGTGAGCCCAGGTGCCCGGGTCAGCAGGAGCCGGCTGGTCACCGAGGTGGCAGACCTGGACCGACGTCGCCGGAATGGGCCCGTCGGCATCGGAGATCGCCAGTGCCCGATCCCAGTAGTCGGTCAGGTGTGCCCCCAGCTCGCGCCGGGTCAACGGCGAGGGCACATTCACCTGCTCCGCCAGGTGCGTCACCTCGATCTCGGGTTCCGGGCGGTTGACCAGTTGGGTGTCCGCACCGAGCGGGTTGAACCGGAACCGCTTCGATGGTTCGGCGTCGACGGGAGTGGCCGGGATGTCCGTCAGCCCGAAGGCCTCGAGTCGCCAGAGGAAGATCCCGATGTCGGGGATGTTGTGCCGACCCCGGCCGCTGCTGATCCGGCGCACGCCGACGGTGTGGGCGAACGGGTCGAACGCCCCGCCGATCAGCTCCAACGCCGCCGCCGACCGGAGGCTGGCGAAGGCCGCGGCTTCGGGCCGGAGATGCTGCAGGTGTTGCGTCCAGGCGATGAGCCTGAAGAACTCGACCACCCGCGCGTTCCAGCCGCTGACGTCCCTGGCCAACTGCTCGAGCATCGCCGCGGTGCCCTTGCGCCGGCGGTAGCCGATGGTGTCGGCGACCTCTGCCCTTGGTGCGCGGATGGCGGCGGCGGTTCCACGCAGCGGGCGGTAGCCGATCAGGTCCGCAAGGTAGGGCACCGCCCAGTCGGCGCAGGTTTCGACGAATTGATCGTCATACAATTGGGCCAGATCCTCTTCCAGGGCGGCCACTGGTTCGGCCAGCACTGCGATGAGCGCCTCGAGGGTGCGGCCGTTTTCCGCATCGCGGACCCGATGGAAGGCCGGCAGCAGCTGGTACAAGCGATCGGCGGAGAAAGTCATTATCACCTCACCGTGATTCCGGCCGGATCGATCGTGAGCAATTCCGCGGCCAGGCCCGGCGTCGGAAGCTGCGCGGGCAGGAGCGGCTCCGGGTGGAGTGTCGGGGGAATATCGGTGCGGTACAGCTCGTCGACATCGACCGCGACGACACCCTCGACGCGCTGAATAACTTCGACGACCTCGCTCAACGCGACGGGCCGGCCGAAATCCCTGGCCTCGAACCCGAAGTCAGCCAGCAATTCGGCCCGCACCCGCGACGTGACGGCGTCGGCCGGGTGCGTGGGATCGCGCACCAGGGTGGCCTCGATCCGGAACAAGGCGGGGCGGTGGGACGCCACGACGACCCGTCGGTACGGATCGCCGAACCGTTTGAGCGCCGAAAGGAGATTGGTGTGCACCGGGCTTTCCGCTGGGATCGCGGCGCCCTGCGGGCCCGCCACCGTGATGAACACGACCAGGTGGCCGCCGTCCCAGCCGTCGACGGCGATGGCCTTACGGACGCCGGCGAACGCACGGCTGAAATCTTCGTAATCGCGCAGCGAGACGATGCGGTCCAGGGTCACGATGCCCAGCGGCAGGTTGGCGCGCATCTCGTCGGCGCCTTCCGGGTCGGTCGCACCGATCGGGGCCAACGGATTCAGCACCGCCGACAGGCCCAGCGGCCGGGACATCAACATGCTGAGGCTACCGGCGGAAACCAGGCCGGCCAGGCCGAGCCCTCGCCGATACACCGCACGGACATTCGCCGAACCGGTGGGCGGGCGCGCGCCAGTCAGCCCGTCACCGAACTGCACCTGGGTCCGGCCCTGGTCGTCGGTCCACGTGCTGTAGACGCGATCGGTCGCACCACACGCGTACAGCTGCGGTACCTCGGTCCAACGAACGTCGTTCACGAATACCGCGAGCGTGCTGGCGGCGCCCGTCGCGGTGTCGGACCCGACGTAGGTCAGCGGCGGCCCACTCAGGTTGAACCGCTGGAACGCGGTGCCGGCGTCGCCGTTGCCCAGCACTTCCAGCGTGGTCTGCCCGTGTCCGGCCCTGGCCACATTGGCGTTGATCTGCAGCCCGGCCCGGCGGTAGGGGTGCGGCAGCGGTTTCGTCAATTGCAGAACGGTCAACCCGCCGACCAGGAACACCTCGGCCAGCTCACAGACCACCGGCTCCACGACGCCAGGGCGACCGGGGTGCTCGCCGCTGACCACGATGTCGCGTCCGCTCTGCAGGCCCAAGAATGCCCTGTCCAGGACAATCCTGGCGCCCGACACGTCCTCGTCCACCGGCGACGGGGCCAGGGTCAGCGGCTCGGAGCGCACCAGCACCGTGGTGTTCCGCATCTTGAACTTGCTGAGGTCGCCCCGGTCCAGCACCAGCCGTGAGGTGGCCCCGCTGATCGCGAATTGCGTGCGGGTTGTCGAAATCGCGGACTTCACCCGGGCGGCGAGCGGGACCACGCCGGGGCTGATCAGTACCACCCAGCCGCCGGGGACGACAGCCGGGTAGACGTTGTCGAGGTATATCGTGCGATCCGCGTCGGTGGTCCCGCCCGATCCGAGAACTTCGGATTCCCAGTCGTTTTGGTACGCCGGCGAGATGTCCGTCAGGGCGTAGCCGGTGCCGGACTTGATCTCGACCCTGGTGATGTGCCGCAAGGCGGCCGGCAGTGACGTCCACAGCGGTGCGTTGTGCCCGAAGATCGAGGCGCGTTGGCGCAGGGCGAACAGTCGCGTCGAACCGGTGGCCGGCGGTCGGCTGTTGATCGCGTCCTCCAGTTCCTGCTCGTTCCAGCCTTTGAGCAGGCACAACCCGCTGATGTCGGCGGCGGTCCAGCTGCGGCCGGTGATCGCGCCCAGCGCGGTGCCGTCCAGCTCGATGCTCGGGACGTCGGCGGTCGATCCCGCCAGCAGGTCCGGAACCTGGAACGGTGGAGCGGCGGTGGGTGGATCGACCAGATCGAGGGTCACGGCCGACCGGCCGGGAACCGGCCGCACCGTCACCACCGTCGCGAAGGTCGGGGAGCCGTCGGCAGGCACGATCAGCACCGGGTCGCCCGGCGAAACGGCGGAGTCGGCGGTGACCTCGACCCGGGAGGAACTCGTCGTCAGGAGCGCCGGTTGCGCACGCAGCGGTTGCAGCGAGTTCCACTCCGTTCGGGCGAGAATCGTCTCCAGGGTTTCGAAGAGCTGTGGCTGCCGCCCACCCTCGGGAATGTTCTGCACCTGCAGACCCGCACTCAACACCGTGCGCACCGGCGGGGTCTGCGGAAAGTCGTCCACGGTGAAGGACAGGACGGTCGATGCGGCCAGCCCCGGCCGCGGTCGGTATCCGATCAACCTGGCGAGTTCGAATAACGAGAACCGCTCGGTGGCCGTCCGGCGGTAGGTTTCGTTGGCGATCCGCTCCTGGTAGAACGTGAGGACGTCGCCGACCCCGGCCCAGGCGTCCAGCAGCGCGACGATGAAATCCTCCGGAATCCGATCCGCGAGCCCGCGCAGCGGAGCGACGCCCGGGTCCAGCTCGCGGCCGAGAGCCGCCCGCATGGTGGCGAGGAAGTCGGCATGGCTTCCGATCCGGCGGCTGATCCGGGTCAGTCCCGGCGGGTTGGCGATCTCCCGCGGCGTCCCGCCCTGCTCTTCGCAACCACATCCGGTCATTGGCCACCCACCAGGGCGATTCGCAGGACCCCGCGGTCGGGAAAGTTCGGGTCGTTGTTCAACCGCGCGATCTCGGTGCGGCCGAAGGTGAGCTGACCCGAGTCCACACCCGAGCTGCCCCGCTCGCCGAGCCGGCGGAAGGTGGTGATCTGCACGGACGCGACCCCGGGCACAGCCTGCGCTGCCGCGTAGATCCGGCTCAGGTAAATGGTCTCGCCGAAGGTCAGCTCGTCCGGGTGGAAGGCGCCGCGCTGACCGTCGGCCCGAACGCCGTCGGTGAACGCGTCGAGCAGCGCCGCCCGGACGTCGGCCCGGAAGTGGCCCGGCTGCACGCAGACCGAGAGCTCGAGTTCGAGCGGCACGAAGACCGGGCCCAGGATCTCGACGTCGTGGCCGGCCAGCCGGTAACGCTCCAGGAACGTGCGCAGGCGGTCGACGAACCTTCCGTCGATGGGCAGCCCGTTCACCCGGTCGACGGTGACGAAGATCGTCCGCCAGCTTCCGGTCCAGCCGATCGTGGCGACCGCGCGACTCACCTCGGGGAACCGCTGCGCGACCTGCGCGTAGTCGTCGGCGGTGACGGCGCGTTCCTGGGTGCGAAACGCGACGGGCGCCCGTTGCCGGACCTGATCGAGGGTCTCCGGGTCTCGGCCGCCCCAGCCGGGCAGC
>Ga0164241_10000636_pt1 | contig 57652 bp, 48 predicted proteins | sample OricomyardsoilBY_FD_108780 | JGI IMG/M metagenome (GOLD analysis project Ga0164241, IMG submission 108780) | Backyard soil microbial communities from Emeryville, California, USA - Original compost - Back yard soil (BY) | ecosystem: Environmental > Terrestrial > Soil > Unclassified | place: USA... | reverse complement strand
TGCGACCTCGAGAGGACTTTTCGCGCTGAAGGTGAGCTCGAGCTCGATCGAATGGGGTGGCCTGGTGCCGCTTACGGAAGCTTCTGCGAACGAGGCTGCGGATTGGCAGCCCAATGATGTGATCAATCGTCAGCGGACGGGGGGGCATCACAACCGCCAGCTGCCGTTGTACGATCCCGACCCGCCCGCGTCTATCAACACTCTGCTAGCCGACGAATCGCGAGCTCGGCTCAGCCCGTGATGCGACGCGCGTAGTCCGACGGTTGCTCCAAGCGCCGCCCGGACAAGCGCTCGTACGCGGCGGCAACCGGGAGGGCGGTCACGCCGCCCGGCAAAGTCAGCCGGTAAGCCTCGGGGCGCAGCTCGCCGCGTGTGGCTTCCCAAGCGCCCCCGCGCGTGCGCCGCAGCACCTCGCCCAGGTACGCGCCGACCAAGATGGCGGCGCGCCGTACCCACCCCGCTTCCGGATCGGGCGGAGCCAGGGGCGGGGCCAACAGCGTGACGTAGCGATCGAGGCTGCGCAGCGACGCGAAAGAGAGATCGAGCGGCAATTCAACGCCGGCGCAGTACAGGCCGACCGGTGATTCGCGCAGGCTGGCGCCCAGGCGGGCCAGCTGCTCGGGAGCGGGCCACGCTGCCGGATCCCAAGGCGCGGGCGGCGCGATGCTGAGCGCCACGCGTTGACCGAGCGGCTCCGCGCCGGGGTGGGGCAGCGGCGTGTCGCCCACTTCCAGCGGAGTGGCGGTCTGCAGGCGCGCGTTCATGGCGCGGAAGGGCGAGAAGCACAGGCCTTGCCCCTCGATGTGCATGCGCAACAGATCGGAGCTGCCGCCGACCCACTCCCCGGCGTAAGCTTGACGCAGGCATTCGCCGCTGTAGGCGCCCAGCCCGAGCAAGGCTCGGGTCCGTAGCTCGGTACGCGGGCCCACGCCGCCGCGGTAGATGAGGCCGAGCGCGATGTCGAGCCGCGCGATGCTGAACAGAGAGAGGTCGTACGGGGCAAAATGCCGAGAAATTGGCGATTCGGTCAGGTAGCGCGCGGTTACCAGCGCGGCGCGTGACAGCTCGTTGGCGCCTGCGCGCGCCGCCAGAGCCTCGAGCTTGCGCGACAGGCCCTGCTCGAAATCGAACAGCGCGGCCTTGCTGTCGCCCTTGGCGAGCCGTTGCTCTTTCTCGTCCCAAGGCGACACACGGTTCTCGACCATGCTGGCCGCAGCTGCCGTTCCGGGTGCGGGCGGAGCGGAGTCGCGATTGACCGCGCTCTCGCCGTTGCGGCCGACTTCCAGATCCAAGCTCGCGAGCGTGGCCGCCAAGTCGTGGGCGGCGTGGTGATCGCGGGCCAAAAGCCGCTGGTACAGGCGATTGGCGTCCGCGCTGCGCCGCTGCTTTTGCGCTACCACGGCCGCCACCGCCAGCGCATCTTGCGCCTCAGGGTCGAGCCGCAGCGCGGCGTCCGCAGCTTGGCGAGCGGCTTCGGGCGAGGTGCCCAGGAGCATGAGCGCCGAGAGCGCGTGGCCGAGGGCCGCGTGCTGGCTGCCTTCGGCCGTGAAATTGCCGAGCAGCTCCGACAACAGGCTGGCCGCGCGCCCCGAGGGCAGCCACGCCTCGCGTCGCGCGACCGCCCAAGCCAGGGTGAGCCGCGACAGCTCCGACTCCGGGTCTTCGGCGTGGGCGCGTCGCGCTTGGGCTTCGGCGCGATCGATGTCACCCAGCTCGATCAGCAGGCGGGCCACGGCGGCGCGCAGATCGGGATCGAGCAGGGGAGCGCGGCATAGGCGATCGAGCGAGCGGCGCGCGGCGGCTTTTCGGCCCAAGCCGACCAACGCTCGCACCTCGAGCAGCGACAGCTCGGGGCTGCTCTCGGCGCCTAGCGTCTCGACCGCGGCGAGCGCGCGCTCGAAATCGCGCTCGGCGAGCCACGTGGCGATCAAAAACACGCTGGGCGGCTCTTCGTTGGTGCTGGCAGCGCCGGGTGAGGGAGCCGTGATGCGCGCGCCGACACCGAGCTCGACCACGCCGTCGAGCGGGCCCAGCTCGATGGCGAGCGAGGGCGGCCCATTGACGGGGGCGCTCTGCGTGCTGCTCGGCGGCGGCGCCGACAGCGTGTCGTTCCACGGATTGGAGATGGCCTCGGGCGGCGTTAGATCCAGCTCCGGTGGGGGCACGTAGCTGGGCGCCACGTGCTCGAGCGGCGTGAAGCGCGGCACCAACGGCGCGCGCGGGATGCCCGGCGCCTGCGGCGTCTTCAGCCGCGCCTCGATCATTGGCACGCTGGAGGGGACGTGCCCTGGGTCAGTGGGGCGTTCGCCGTCGTCGTCGTCGTCGTCATCGGGGGGCGGCGGGACCGTGGCTTCGTTGAAGCGCGTCGGGTCCGGACGCAGCGTCCCGCGCTCAGCGGCGCTCAGCATGGCGCGCGCCTCGGCGAAGTCGGGGCAGGCAGCGAGCAACTCGCGGAGCCGCGCGATCACTCCTTGCAGGTCGAGCTTGCCGCGCTGGTAGAGGATGCGCGTGGCAAAATAAGTCGTAGCGTGGACGTGCTCGGGCCCGACGCCGAGCTGGGCCAGCAAGCGTTGGGCGTCCTCGAACGAGCCGGCGTTCAGCCGTGCTTCGATCTGGGCGTGAAGAGGGTGAGAGAGCGGAAGCGTTTGATCGGCAGAGTAGCGAGACCGGCGCTCTCACGTCCAGTACAGGCCACCGTGGAGCGGCGAAGCCGGAGCCCGAAGCGCGCGGGGCTCGACCCCCGAGACGAGGACGCTCACATCGAACGGGCGCAGCGGAAGCCAACGCCGTGGCTCTGGGCTTTGGGGTCTTGCGCGTAGCGGAACGCGGGGTGCAGCCATTCCGGAAAGCTGCCGTTCCACGCGCCGCCGCGGATCACGCGCTTTTGGCCGGTATCGGGGCCTGTCGGATCTTTTTGATCGCCGGCCTGGTAGGGGCCATCCCAATCAGCCACCCACTCCCAGACGTTGCCGACCACGTCGTACGGGCCGAAGCGCGAGCGTCCGGCTGGGAATTGGCCGACGGGCGCGGTCGTCGCGAAGCCGTCATCGACCTGGTAGAGGGCGCCGGGAAACTGTTGCAGGACCTTGTTTTGCTTGGCCCACGCCAGGCATTCGGTCCCGCAGGCGTTCAAATGCTTGGCGGTCGGGGCTTCGTCACCCCACGGGTAGATGCGGCCGTCGGGCCCCCGGGTGGCGTACTCCCACTCCGCTTCGGTGGGCAGGCGCTTGTCGTTATTTTTGCAGTACGTGTTGGCCATCTCCCAGGTCACGCAATTGGCTGGGTGATCGCTTTTGTCTGGATCGGCGATGGTGCACAGCGGCGAGTAGGCCTTTTTGTCGGCCGGCGTGATGTTCGGCCAATCTACTTCTGGCGTACCGCGACGGCACTTTCCGATGCTGGTGCAGTCGCGGTACTGGTTGGCCGTCACCTCGTACAAGTCCATGCAGAAGCCGACCAACGTTACGTTGTGGCTGGGCTTTTGATTGGGCGCGGCCTCTTTGCCGTCGGAGCCCATGAAGAATTGGCCCGCCGGGATCGGCACCATGCCGGCAGGGCAACTAGGCGCGGGCGCCGTTGCTTCTGCGCTGGGGACCGGCGCGAGCGGAGCGGCCGCTTTCGCGCTCTCGGCGCGCGGCGCTTCCGCTTCGCGCTTGCTGGAGCCGAGCGCAAAGAAGCCTCCCACACCCGCGACGGCGATCGCGACCGCGGCCGCGATCATGCCCGTGTGGCTCTTGCCAGTCGGCGAGCCCGTATTGACGGTGGCAGGAGTGCCGGTCGTGCTCTCGAGCCCACGCGGCGCGGTGCCCATGGGAGCCGGTTGGGTTTGACCGACCGAGACGGCCGACAGCTGGCTCGTCACCACGCCGGGATGGAGCACCGTGTCGGAGAGCGAGCCGGCTTGCGCGCTCTCCAAGTCCGTCCAGAACTCGCGCGCCCGCGCGTAGCGATCTTCCGGCCGAACCGCGAGCGCGCGCTGGAAGACGCGCTCGACCGGGTCCGAGACGGCGGCGCCCAGCGCGCGCGGCGTGGGGCGCTTCTCGGGGTTGCCAGAGGCGAACGCCAATTGGATCAAGTCGTCGCCGTCGAGGGCGGGCCTACCCGCCAGCATTTCGACCGCCACCAGCGCCAGCGCGTACACGTCCGTCCACGGCCCGGTGGCGCCGTAGGCGCGGTTGAATTGCTCGGGCGCGCCGTACTGCGGCGTGAACGAAGTAATGCCCATCCCCGTCTTGGCCAGCGCGGCCTTGAGCTGGGTATTGTCCGACATCATCTTGGCGACGCCGAAATCCAGGACCTTCACGGTGGCCTTGCCGGTGCGGGCGCCGTCGCCCAGCACGAACAAGTTGGCCGGCTTGATGTCGCGGTGGGCGATGCCCTTGCCGTGCGCTACGTCGAGCGCGCCCGCGGCTTGGCCCAGCAGCGCGACGACAGCGCCCACGTCCCAAACGGCCGCCCCCGCCGCGCGCTCGCCGTCCAAGAGCTCGTCGAGCGGCTTGCCCTCGAGCCACTCGAGCACCATGTATGGCATCCACTGGCCATCGGGCGAGGTGTAGGTGCCCACGTCGCGGGCCTGCACGATGGCCGCGGTCTGGCTGCTGAGCTCGGTCAGCAACGCGCCCTCTTGGATGAAGGCGTCTCTGAACTGCTCGCGCTGGTCGAGCGGGGCATTGGACAACCCGTTGAAGAACTTGATCGCGACCGGCTTGTTCCAAATCGTGTGAATTGCGCGGTACACGACGGCGAAGCCGCCTTCACCGACGAGCTTTTCGATGCGGTACTTCTCGGCGATGGTATGGCCGGCGATACCGAGGGGATCTTTGGCGGTCATGGGACCTTTGGTAGGAGCTTCGTAGAATACGAGCGTTCAGGGCGACTGGCTTTCACAAATCAGAGTCGCGGCCCTGGGCCGGGCCGCTTTGGCGTCAATCGGCTTCAAGCCACGGCGCGTGGACCGCGCACCACGCCTCGTTCGGCCAAATCGGCGAGGAGCTTGGCCGCCCCCGCCAGCACCGCTTCCGTAAGCGCCGATTCGGCTTCAGCGGCGGCAGCCTGGACGGCCGCGCCCAGGCCATGGCCCGAGAGCAGGCGCTCCACGATACCGCGCGCGAGCGGTGTCAGCTCGAGGTAGCGCACGTCGTGCTCGGGGCTGCGATAGACGAGCAACGATACCGCGCGTGCGCGGGGAGCTTCACGGCTGGCCTCGTCGGCCGGCAGCTCGTGTACGGCGTGGCCGTAGCGCACTAGTCGCAGCGCGGGGCTGAGCTCCACGCCGAGCTCGAGCGAGAGCGCCGCCGGTACATGGCCCCGCGGCAGGCTCGGCAGCGCCGAGACCTCGATGTGCAGCGACTCGTGCACGGCAAGCTCGTACAGGTAGGGCGGCACGCGCGCGTCACTCGCCCAGAGCGGCCGACAGAAGGTGAGCAGCTCCGGAGCAACGTCGCGCAGGTAGTGGGTGCGCGGCCCGCGCTCGAGCAAGAAGCGATCGAAATACTCGTCGAAGAGCGGCCCCAGGCGGGCCACGCTGCGCGGCATGGCAAGCTCCAGCGCTTCGCGCAGGTTGCCGCGCACCAGCTCACGGTAAACGCACAGCCGCGCGAAGCTCTCGCTCAGGGCCGTGCTGTCGTCGGCACCGAGCTGGTGCTTTTGGCACAGCTCCGAAAGCGAGCTCTGCGTGGGCGGTGGGCCCAGCACCAGCTCGGCAAAGACGTTTTCAAGCGCCGGCTGCACGGTAGCTCCGCAGGCTGGCGTCGTAGACCTCGCGCAACGTGTGCACTTCGCGCACGAGCTCGCTCAACGCGGGCACTTCGTTGTCGCGTTCGAGCAGCACCGGGCGCGGCCCGCTGCGCTGCAACGTGAAGGCCAGCAGCTCCAGCACCGGATCGGCCACGGGCGCGCCGTGCGTATCCAGCACCAAGCCGGAGGGTTTTCGGCTGTGGCCGGCGACGTGGATCTCTACGACGCGCTCCAGGTCGAGCGCGGCGATGAACGCGCGCGGGTCGAAGCCGTGGTTCACGGAGTTGACGTACACGTTGTTGACGTCGAGCAAGAGCCCTGCGTCGCTCGCTTCCAGCACGCCGTGCAAGAAATCCAATTCGGGCAGCTCGGCCCGACCAGGGTGTACGTAGTAAGTGATGTTTTCGAGGGCGAACGGCACGCCCAGCTCGTCGCTCATGCGCCGCGCGCGCTCTGCGACGCGGCGCACGTTTTCGCGCGATTGCTGCAGTGGCAACAGCTCGTGCAGGCTGCGCGCGCCCGCGGACGAGAAGCACAGGTGGTCGCTGTGGAAGGGCGAGCGCGTGCGCTGGATCTCGGCTCGCAGCTCGTTCAGGTAGTCGGCGTCGGGCTCGGCCACCGCCCCGATCGACAACGTGAGCCCGTGCGTGACGAGCGGATAGCGCCCCAGGAGCCTCTCGAGCTGCGCCGGGTAGTAGCCGCCGCGCCGCATGTAGTTTTCTGGCGAGACCTCGAAGAAGTCGATCGGCAGCGCGGGCCCCTCGACCACCTCTTCGAGAAAATCCCAGCGCAGGCCGAGCCCTACTCCGCCGAGCATCACGTTACGGCCTGACGCATCTTCAGCCGCAGGTACCGGCGCCGCAGCCGGCCTTGGCCCCTGCCGCTTTCTTCTTGTGCGCCGCGGCGGGCGCGGGCGCCGCCGCTTTGGGCTCGGCGGGTTTCGGGGTGTCGGTCGCGGCGGCAGCGGGCGCAGCGGGCGTGTCCGCGGCAGCGGCGGGTGCGGCTGCTTCGGCCGCAGGCTTTTCGGCGTCGGCGGGAGCGCTGGCTTCGGCCGCGGTCTCGGCGGGCGCGGACTCGGTCGCGGCCGGCACCTCTTTGGCCTCGACCGCGCTCTCGGGAGCGGGCGTGGCGCCCCCGCAGGCGACGGCGCCCAGGGTGACGAGAGTGGCGAAGATAGAGGTGTAGGTGAGCGGTTGCGACATCTTCAGGAGCTCCTTCGAACGGGGGACGAGCGGTGGGAGGGGGAGTGTAGCGGCTCGCGCGAGCCGAGCGGCAGAAGCGGTACGGGGCGCCGGGCGTTCGGTTTCAGGTGCGGCTCGTAATCAAAAAATCTTTTAAAATCCGCTATTTATGGCCAGGTTCCGCTTCCGCGAACAGCTCGAGCTCGATCTTTGCCTGCTTGCCCACCCAGCGGGCCGAGCGCGCCATGGCCAGCACGTCGGCGATGCCAGAGGGCCCGCGAGCGACGATCTCGTGCGGAGCTAGAGGTACTACGACCGCCCCCGCGCTGCGGATCGAGACGCGTTGGGGGCCGCCGGTCGGGCTCTCGACGGCGCTCAGCACCACGTCGGCGCGGATGGGGGCGCGGAAGCCGTGGAGGAGCAGGGTGCCGACGACGGTGCCTCGCACGCTCTGGGGGCGGCGCGCTTTTGGATCGAGCACGTTGACCGCGCTCTGGACGGACACGAGCTCGAAGCGGGCCATGCCGAATTCGCGCCTCCGTTCGGCGGCCACGTTGGGGCCCAGCTCGAGCCACTGCTGGGCCAGGCCGTCCGGGGTGCGCCCTCCCAAGTCGACGTCGTCGGGCAGCGCATCGGCGTCGACGCTGAGCTTGGTCAAATCGAAGTCGATGCGGGCGCGGCTGCTCTTCAAGTCGCGCAAGTCGAGCTGGAGCGTGGCGTGGGCGACGTCGAGCGGTAGACGACCGCTGATTTTATCTTTTTTACCCTGGAGGGTGAAGCGGACGAGGCTGTCGGGGCTGAAGCGATAGCTTTGCGGCGCTTCGGCGCTGACGTGGGCGCTGGCGCTGGGCTGCGCGGGCCACGGCTCCGTGCGGCGCACGGGCGCTTCCGGCTTGGAGCAGCTGCTCAGGCTCAGCAGCCCGCAAAGCGCGACCAGGCGCGCGGTCATCGCCACACCCCGAGCGACACGCCCCAACCGAGGTAGCTGCGGCTCGCGTCCAAAGAGCCGCCGACGCGCCACTCGGTGTCTTCCGGAAAGGCACCGAACACGTCCCAAGGGAGCACCTTTTGATCGAAGCCGAAGGTCGCGTGCAGGCGCGCACCCTTGGTGTTGCTGTCGAAGCGCGACGGCTCCAGGTAGCTGCCGCCACGCAGGCGCAGCCAATGAGGCCAAATTTCCGTCTCGACGCCGACGTGGGGCGACACCGTCACGTGCTGGCCCGAGCGCTGCACGCTGCGGTTGATCAGCGATTCGATGCCGACGGCGTTGCGGACGGCGCCTGTGATCATGAGTGAGGTCGTGACGAGCACGAAGAAGCGCGCCTGGTCGTGGTAGCGCTGGCGCAGCCGCCGATCGAGATCTTTCTCGACGCGGCTCTTCTCGCGGTCGTCCAAATCCTCTTCCGCGCGTAGCTCGGCGCGCAGCTTGCGGATGCGGCGCCGCCGATCGCGCGGGGTCTCGTCGCTGAAGCGGGCGGCTTCGGCGTTGCGGATGCGCCGCTCACGCTCGTGCGCGCGCCAATCGAGGTAGCGGCGCACGGGCTCGAGGACGGACGAAGGATCCACCCAGCGCGGGTTCAGCGGGCGCGGCCCGATCTGCGCGGCGAAGCCCACGTTCACGTCCCAGGGCAAGGTGACGCGCGTCGGAAGATACAGCCGGTTGGTCAGATCATCGGGGTAGAGCACGAAGGCTTGGCTCTCGGGGGCGGCCTGGGTGTCGAAGCCGCCGTGGTAAGCGCCCCCGATGCGGATCTGCCAATCGGTAGGTCGCCAGATGAAGCCGGTCTCGAAGCCGGTGCCGACCGTCGAGAACAAATCCTGACTGGCGATGCTGGTGCGGTTCTCTTTCGTGACCGACAGGCCCGTCGTGCGCATGCCAACGCCCAGCAGCAGCTGGCCGTCCGCGAACGAGTGCGCGATCTGCAAATGGCCGATGGCAATCTGGGCGGCCAGGCGATCGGGCTGCTGCACGCTGGAGCGCTGCGTGTCGCGCGTCAGCGAATACTGCTGAAAATCGGTAGACAGGCCGAAGCCCCAGCGCCCGAACTGCAGCTGCAGCGCCAGGTTGAAGAACAAGAAATCGAGCGAGTCGGACTTGGGCAGCTCGGTGCGGTGCCCCGAGTTCCAAAAATCGGTGTTCTTGATGCCCGAGGGGAAGGTGATGCCGACGCCTGCGTCCCAATCGAAATGACCGTACGAGTAGGGCGTGCGCGCGGCGGTGGCGGCGGGGTTCAACGCCGCGCCCTCGACGCCGTCGGCGATGGCCACGAACGCGCCGCCCAGGCCGATCACGCGGTTGGCCGAGAGCACCGGCCCTTGATAAATGTCGACGCTGTAGTCGTTGGTTTCAATCCGCTCGCCTTCGCCGGGCAACGTGGCTCCGGCCCAGCGCGTGGCCGCGAGCACGGCGACTCCGTACAGCGCGCTCAGCCTCAGTCTCGAACGTGGCACTCGGTTAGCCCGCGGCGGCCCGCGCCTCGCGAGAGAGCCGAAGCTCCGTTTTCAATACCGAGAAGAGAATACCGATGGCGGCCAGCGCGAACACGCACAACATGGGGCCGAGCGCGCCGGCCAGCGCCGCCAAGAGCGTGAGGAAAACGAAGGTGTCGCGCTTGAACAGCGGGGCCAGAAACGAAAGCTTCCCGCCGCCGCTGCTGGCTTGAGATAGCGGATACTTGAGTAAATCTCCCGAGCCGATTTTGATCAGGTAGCGGTACTCGAGCCCGCTCGAGACGACACCGCAGAGCACGCACGTAGCGCCGGCCACGAGATAGAGCGGCTGCCCGCTCGCGCGGTACAGCCCGAGGCCCGCGCCGCCAAAAAAACCGTAATTGGTCAGATCGTCGCCGATGGTGTCGAGCCACTCACCCAAGCGCGAGCCGCGGTGGCTGACGCGGCTCATCTCGCCGTCACAGCCGTCGAGCACGCTCTGGGCTTGGAACAGCGCGGCGCCCAGCGCCAGGGAGCCGTAGCTGCCTTGCGCCGCTGCCAGCGCGCCCAGCACGCCCACGCCCAAAATTGCGACCGAAACCTGGTTGGGGCGCAGCGGGGTTTTCACCAAGAGGCGCGAGCAGAACAGCGAGATGTGCCGGTTGAGGTAGGTCGACGTCCAGCCGTCTTGCGGCTTGCGCAGAGACCGAAACAGAGCCCGCTCGGCCTGCTTGGCGGCGGCGTCGCTTTGGACGTCGATGGGCGCGAACGCGTAGGCCACGCTGGGTGGCTGGCGTTCGTCGGCGACGGCGCGCTCTTGCTCACTGCCGGGGGAGAGCTGGGCGGCCAGCTCGCGCAGGCTGGCGCGGTGGGCGAGCAAGCTGGCGGGCGCGCGCAGCCGCGGGGTGCGCGCCGGCGCCTCGGTGAGGACGGGTAGCCGGAGCCGAGGGTCCTTCAGCAAGGCCTTCAGCTCGGCGTCACCGGGCGGGACGACCACGCAGCTGGCCCCCGCGACCTGCGCGTCGAGCGCCAAGCGCAAGGCCAGCGGCAAGCCACCGATGCGTCGGGCTGCGGCGGCGGCCGGCTCGAGCACCAGCGCGAAGCGCGCGTCTCCGGAGCCTTTCAAGGGGGCCTCTGCCATGCTGCCGGGCAGGGCTAACACCGGGAGAAGTCGCCGACAATCCCCGGAAAAGCGGGGTGATACGCGCCGCGAACGCGGGCCCGGACAGGTGCTATAACGCCGCCGTGCCGTACTCATCCGAGTTCCGTTGCTTCGCTGGCTGTGAAGGCTCTTGGCCCGTCACCAGGCCCATCTACCGTTGCCCCAAGTGCCAGGGCCTGCTGCAGGTGGTGCACGACACGAGCGCGCTCAAAGATCGCAGCGGCGCCGCGTGGATGAAGCTCTTCGACGACCGCTACCGCCAGAACGTGTGGCCCTACGGCTCCGGCGTGTGGGGCAAGCGCGAGTGGGTCATGCCGCAAGTGCCCGACGACATGATCGTGTCGATGTACGAGGGCGGCACCAACCTGTTCTGGGCCGATCGCTACGGCAAAGAGATCGGCATCCCCGATCTGTGGGTCAAGCTGTGCGGCAACAGCCACTCCGGCTCCTTCAAAGACTTGGGCATGACGGTGCTGGTCAGCGTCGTGCGCATGGCCATTCAGGAAGGGCTGAAGGTGAAGGCCATCGCCTGCGCTTCCACTGGTGACACGAGCGCGGCGCTGGCCGCCTACGGCGCGGCCGCGGGCTTGCCGGTGGTGGTGCTGTTGCCCCACAACAAGATCTCGACCGCGCAGCTGGTGCAGCCTTTGGCCCACGGCGCGCTGGTGCTGGGCCTCGACACCGACTTCGACGGCTGCATGGAAATCGTGCAGCGCTTGGCCGCCGAAGGCATGGTGTACCTGGCCAACTCGATGAACCCGCTGCGGCTCGAGGGGCAAAAGACGGTCGCCATGGAGATCGTGCAGCAGTTCGACTGGCAGGTGCCAGATTGGATCATCTTGCCCAGCGGCAACCTGGGCAACGCTTCGGCCCTGCACGCCGGCTTCAAACTGATGCGCGAGCTCGGTGTCATCACCAAGTTTCCGCGCCTAGTCGTGGCTCAGGCCGAGAACGCCAACCCGCTGTACCGCGCCTGGAGCGAAGGAAAGCGCACGGTCGACGCCATCCAAGCCAAGCCAACCCAAGCCACGGCCATTCAAATCGGTAACCCGGTCAGCGCGCCGCGCGCCATTCAAGCGCTGGACGAGCTGAACGGCATCGTCGAGCAAGCCAGCGAAGAAGAGCTGTGCGAAGCGGCCGCGCGCGCCGACCGCACCGGCATGTACACCTGCCCGCACACCGCGGTCGGCCTGGCCGTGCTCGAGAAGCTAATCGGCCGTAACGTGATCAAGAAGGGCGAGAAGGTGGTGTGCGTCTCCACCGCCAACGGGCTCAAGTTCACCGAGTTCAAGGTGAAATACCACGAAGGCTCCATCCCCGGCGTCACCGGCAAGCTGAAGAACCCGCCCGTCTTGCTGCCGCCCAAATTCGACAGCGTCGTCGACGCCATCTCGCAACGCTTCGGCAAGTAGAGCAGGCCGTGTCTCAGGCTGCCCAGCTGGGCAGCCTCGCCCCAAACGAAACCGGGCCTACCCAGCCCGCCGACTAGCGGGGCTCGTTCAGCGGGAGATTTTTTTGCAGGGAGATCGGGAGCTCGGGAGCCAAGACGGGGCGCGACGCCATCTCGTCTACAGCGTCGCCGTGTGTGACCCGTAGCGGCGTGCGTGCAAGGTGACGCGAGAGAGAGAACGATGCGGCGCCCAACCTGCTCGCCTCCCGATCTCTCGATCTCCTGCGAAATCTCGAGACTCGAAGGACGGCTTCAAAACGCGAAGAGCCGCGCGGACCTTGCGGCTCGCGCGGCTCTTTTTGCTTCGTTCTAGGTTAGAACGTGTACTGCATGCCGGCGCCGCCGCCCTTGGGGGTCGCGTAGGGGGCGACCACGAGCTTGGCGCGCTTGGGCAGCTTGTCGAGCTTGGCCGCGGCGGGGGCGGCCGAGTCGTCGCTGGTGAGCAAGACTACGCCGGTGACGCCGAGCGTGATCGCGACGCCGAAGGCCATGTCGGCGATCAGCGCGTTGCGTTCGGTGTCGTCGGCGGCGGTGCCGGTCGGCTTCTTGTCGAAGTCGCTCTTGGCGCCGAGCGCTTTGACGCCGAAGATGGTGCCGACCACGGCCCCTGCGCCAGCGATGCCGAGCGTGATGTACGCCGGGACCTTGCTGCGCGGCGGGGGAGGGGGCGGCGGAGGAGGAGGCGCGGGCGCTTCCACGACCGGCTCGGGGGGCGGCGGAGGCGGGGGGGCCTTGGCGACCAGCTCCAGCTTCTGCTCGCTTTTTTCGCCGCCTTTGACGTCGACGTCGACCTCTTTGGGCTCGAAGCCGGCGGCCACGAGCGTGAGCTTGTGCGGGCCGGGCGCCAGCTTCAAAATCATCGGCGTTTCGCCGGGCTGGGGCGCGCCGTCGATCGACACCGTGGCGCCCAAGGGCGTGGTCTGGAGGCTGAGCTCGCCGACGAGCTTGCTCTTGAGCTCGGCGATGCGGGCTTTGGCGTCGTTCGTCTTTTCGTCGCCGAGCGTGGCGACGCCGGGATCGGCCAGCAGATTTTCGTACGCGGTGATGGCCTCTTGGATTTTGCCCTCGCCGTCGATGGCCTTGGCCGTCCAGTACGCCGCCTGCGGCGAAGGAATGAGCTCGTTGGCTTTGGAGAAGCCGGCGTAAGCGCCGGCAAAATCGCCGGCTTTGTAGGCGGCGTCGCCTTCGCCGTAGGCTTTGCGAGCGGCGTCTTTCGTCTTCTTGTCGGGGGCCTTGGGCTTGTCCGCGGGCTTGGCCGTCGCTTTGACCTCGGCCTTGGGGGCGTCGGCCTTGATGGCGTCCGGCTTGGCGGGCGCGGCTGCCTTTTCTTTCTCGGGCGCAGGAGCCGCGGGATCGGCCGCGAACACAGGGGCGGCGCTAGCGCTGACGAGCGCGCCGACGGTGACGGCTGCAACGACGCGCGGCAGCAGGGGGTGACGTGACTTGTTGAACATTGAGCCTCCGGCTGCCCTGAGGGCGCCGTCCGCGAGGCTAGACCGGCCTCCGGCCCCCCGACAAGCCCCCCGAAGGCCTCTCAGCGGCCCCGAGGCCCTGCCGAGAGAACGCGCACCGCCTGCGGGCTGGCCTATAGTGGCACGCCGCTGATCGACTATGACGACAATTGACTCGAAAGACCCCTCGCAACCCGGCGAGGGCTCGAGCGTAGACGGGGGTGGCGCTCTGCACGCGGGGCACGCCGTCCAGGACGCGCCGCGTCGACCTTTACTGCCGCCCGAATCGGGCAGCGACGCGCCGCGCTCGGCTGGGTCGCTCGCGCTCGAACGTTACGATCTCGAGACCCCCGTTGCACGCCGGGCGGGCCCGCGCGCGGAGCTGGCTTCGCTATCGGCCAAGCTGCTGGCGTCCAGTCGCGCCGGCAGCGAGCAAGAAGAGCGCGCTTCGGCGGCCGCGCTCGCTCGCGCGCTCTCGGCGCGCGGCACCGAGCTGGACGCCGCCACGCGCTTTGCGCGTCGCGCGCTGCTCCTGTCGGAGGAGCCGCTGCTGCGCGAAGAGCTGTCGTCCTGGTTCACCGGCTTGGGGGAGCCGCTCTTGGCGGCGGCCACGCTACGCCCGCTGCTCGAGCTGCCGGGGGCCGACGTGGGCGCGATTTCGCGGAGCATGGGCTTGCTGCTGGCGCGCGGCGGCGACGCGCGTGGCGCGCGCGAGGCGCTCACGGTAGCCGCGCGCGAGAACCCGGCGGAGCCGCAGGCGTTCGAGCAGCTGGCGGCGCTCGCGGCTTGGAGCCCGCACGTAACGCCCGAAGAAGCGGCCCAGGCCTACTTGGACGCGGCGGAGTGGCGAGAGCGCCTCGGCGAACGCCCCGCGGCGTTCGAGGATCTGATCCGCGCCTTCGAAATGGCGCCGCATTTCGCGCCCGCGGTGGAGCGGCTGGCCCACGTGCTCTCGGGGCGCGGGCGCGTGGGCGCGGCCGACGAGGTACGGCGCGAGCAGGCCCGCGCGCTACCCGAGCAAGCGCGCGCCATTCACCTACGGCGCTTGCGCGACGCGCTGCGTGACGGCGACCTGCCCCGGGCCGTCGGAGCCGCTTTCGACGCGCGGCTCGACGCCGAGCTCGATCTGAAGAGCGTCCTGACCGCGATCGAGCGCGGAGGAGAGCCGCCCTCCAGCGAGACGTCGTTCGGCTTCGACGAGCTGATCGAGCGCGTGGGCATGCACGAGCTGTTCGCGGCGCGCCTCGAGCTGGGCTGCGATTTGTTGGCCGGCCGCGAGCGAGCCCGGGCGCGGCTGGCGCTGGGGCGGCTCTACAGCAGCTCCTTGTCGCGCGCCGATCGCGCCGTGGATTGCTGGCTGGACGCGTTGGTGGTCGAGCCGGGCTCGGCCCTGGCCCGCGAGTCGCTACGCGCGCACGCCATTGCTACGCGTGACTTCTCGGCCTTGGTCGAAGCGCTGATTCGCATCGGCGAGGGCAAGCCGCAGGGCCACGCCGAGGAGCGGCTGGCGTGCCTGCGCGAGCTCGTCGCGATCGCCGAGGAGCGGCTGAGCGACGCCGGGCTCGCGACCTGGGCTCTCAGCCGGCTCGGCGCAGACGGCGCCGACGAGGGTCAACGAGACCTCGAGCTGCGGCTGGCCCCGCAGGTCAGCCGTGAAAACGAGGCGCTCGAGCAGGCGCGGGCCAAGCTCGTCACGGCGCAGGGTGACGAACGGTTGGAGGTGCTGTCGCGGCTCGCGGCCGTGCTCTCGGGTCGACCGGATCAGGCTACCGAGTACTTGAGCGTGCTGCGCGAGCTGACGCAAATGGTGCCCGAAGAGCGCGGCTACCAGCTGGCGTTCGAGCGGCTGTTGACGCGGCTGGGGCGGAGCGACGAGCTCGAGCAGCACCTGAGCGTGCTGGCCGAGCGCGCCACTTCGGAGCTGGAGCGGGGACGCCTGCGCCTGGCCTCGTCGACCGCGCGTCGACGCCGCGGCGATCTGGACGGCGCGCTCCGCGAGCTGGCTCCGCTGCTCGACGACGCGAGCGCGCAGCCGCCCGTTGCCTGCATGGCCCTGCTGCTCGCAGCCCAGCGCGGCGTCGAGGCCGTGCGCGCGCGCGCGCTCCTGCGCGTTGCTTCGGGGCTGCAGCCGTCGCTGCGCGCGGTCTTGGGCAGCTTGGCGGCGGAGGCGCTGCTAGATGGTGGAGAGCTCGAGCGCGCGCGCGTCGCGGCCGAGCAGGCGTCGCACGCCGATCCTTCGCTGGCGCGGCCCGTCGCGGTCCGGGCCCGCGTCGGCCTCCTCCTCGGCGATCGGGCTGGCGCCGAAGCGCTCGAGCGGGCCATGGGCGTGGTGGTTCCGCGCGCGTCGGCTTGCCTGGAGCTGGCCAACGTCTACGAGCGGCTGGGCGAGGACATGTTGGCGCTGGCTTGGACGCAGCGCCGCATCGCGCTTCGCCCCGGTGACCTGGACGCGGCGCGCTCGCGCTTGACGCGCATGCGCCGCTCGGGTGACGCGGCGCGCTTGGCCGACACGCTGGCCTGGCTGTTGTCGCTGCACCAGCCGCTGGCCGAGCTGAGCGACGATGTGGCCGAGGTCTTGCGCGAGCTCGCCGCCGTCGAGCCCATGCGAGCCGGCGCGCTCGCGCGGCGCGCGCTCGAGGTGATGGGGCCGCGCAGCGCTCGGCTGCGCGAGGCGGTCATGGCCGTGGCCGACGCGACCGGCGAGCGCGGGCTGGGCATCGCGGCGCTGGAGCGCTGGCTTTCGGCGGGCTCACCGGGCGCGGAGCGAGCGTCGCTGCTGCTCGAGCTCTCACGCCGCCGGCGCGCGGCTGGCGACGCCGACGGCGCGGCGCGCACCTTGCTCCGCGCCGTCAAAGAAGGCGCGCCCCCGCCGGCCGTGCTGGCGGAGCTGGACACGGCGCTGCCCACGCGCAGCTCGGACGGCGATTTGGCGCTGCTCGAAGCGCGGGCCGAAGCGCTGAGCGCGCACCCCGAGGCCGATCAAGCGGGCACGGCGCTGGCGTTCCGCGAGCTGGGGGCGGCCCTGTTCGATTTGGCTTCGGATCAAGAAGGCGCGCTCAAGGCGTGGGAGCGCGCGCTGGCCCTCGATCCGGAGCGCGGGCCCGAGCTGTTCGCGGCCGACGTAACGGCCTTCATCGGCCATGACGCCGCCTTCCGGCGGCTGAAGGCGCTCTCGGTGTCGCGGGCCGAGCCGAGCCAAGCCGCGCGGCTGCTGGCGGTGGCGGCCGGCGTCGCGATGTCAGCGGGGCGCATGCTGGACGCCTTCGAGACGTCCGCGCGCGCGCTGGAGCTCGATCCGGCGCGCGCCGATGTGCTGGCGCTGGCCGAGCGCACGGCGGGCGACGACGAGCTCGCGGCCCTCGACGGCATCTACGATGGCTTGGCCGACGCGACGCTGGGCCGCTACGGCGAGCGCGCGGTGCACTACCGCGCGGCGCGCCAGTTCGAGCGGCGGCGCGACCCGGGCCGGGCGCTTCGCCATGCCATTTCCGCCTTCGAAGCGGTGCCGTCGGAGGGCGTCGCCTACGTGACGATGGCGCGCCTGGCCGAGCACGCGGACGGCTCGGGCGACGTAGTGCGCGCCATCGAGCGCGTCGCGATGGCCAACGCCTCGCTCGAGCTGCGCGCGGCGTGGCTGCGGCGCGCTGCGTTGTTCGCGGGAGCGAGCGAAGAGGGGCAGCGTCAGCGCATCGACGTGCTGCTGCGCGCCCTCTCCGTTCGCGGAGACGCCGCTTCGTTGCGCGCGTTGGCGGAGGCGTGCGGGGAGCTCTTGCAGGTGGTGCCGGAAGAGCGCGAGACGGTGCTGCTCCGCTTCTCGAAGGCCGTCGAGAGCCTGCTCGGCAAGGCCGACGGCCCCGAGGGCGCCCGCATGGGCATCGCCGCCGCTCAGGCTTCGCTCGCCACCTTCGACGCACCGGACCTGGCGTTGAGCGCGCTCGGGCACGCTTACGGCAGCGACGGCGATTTGGAGGAGTATGCCTCGCTGTTCGGCGACGTCACGTCGCTGGCGCGCGCTGCCGGCGCGCCCGCCACGGTGGCAAAGCTGCTCGAGCTCTCGGGCCAAAAATGGAGCGGCGCCGGCACGGCCCTGCTCGAGCTGGGCGGGCGCCTCGCCGGCGCGCTCGGCGATCGCCTGGCCGAGGCCAAGCTGCTGGTGCGCGCGGCCTGCAAAGAGCCGGAGAAGGTCGAGCTGGTACGCCGCGCCGAGCAGCTCGCTCGCGCCGTGGGCGACTCGGAGCTGCTCGAAGCGGTGCTGGAAGCCGTACCGCCTCGCGAGCGCGGCCAGTCGCTGCTCGACCTGGCGGCGGCGGCCGAAGAGCCCGCCGTGGCCGAAGAGATCTTGCGCCGGGCGGAGGCCGTCGACGATCTCCCCGACGCGCAGCAAGCCGAGGTGTTCGAGCGCCTGGCGGCGCTGCTTCGCGAGCAGGGCCGCCACGACGACCTAGAGCAGCACTTGGCCCGCGGCATGGAGCGGCTGGGGCTGCCGCCGGCCGGGCAGGCGCGTTTGGGTGCGGAGCTGTCCGCCCTGATCGGCGCTCGGGGTGAGCCCGAGCGCGCCATCGAGGTGATGCGCCGGGCGCTAGACGAAACGCCGGAGAACGAGAGCTTGTGGGCCGATCTGGTGGCGCTCTCGCGGCAAGCCCGCGATCGCCAGACCGAGCTCGAGGCGCTGGGCCAATGGGCAGAGCGCGCCAGCGACGACAGGCAACGCCTGGGGGTGCTGCGTGATCTGGCGCTGCTGCTCGAGGAGCAAGGCGACGAAGAGGGCGCGCTCGAGCGGTGGGCCAGCGTGCTCGAGCTGGATCCGGACGACGGGCAAGCCATCGCCGCCCTCGAGCGCAAGGCCGAGCGGCAGGGCGACTACGAGAACCTGGTCAAGCTGTTGGCGCGCCGCGCCGCGCTGGCCAGCATGGTGGACGACGTGCGGCGCATTCGGCTGCGTCGCGCCGCCGTCTTGGAGCAACGCTTGGGTCGCCCCGACGAAGCGTGCGCCGAGCTCGAGGCGCTCGTCACCGCTACCGGCGACACCCTGAGCGTGCTGCGGGTGCTGGCGGATCTGCATGAGCGCTTGGGCACGCCGCTGCGCGCCGCGCCGCTGTGGATGCGCGCCAGCGCCGTCGCGTCTGGCCGCGACGAAGCCGCCGACCTCTCGCGACGCGCCTGCGAAGCCTATCTGGCCGGCGGTGACGTCGAGGCGGCGCGGCGCGTGCTGGAGGGCATGGGCGCCTGGGCCCGCTCGGAGCGGCTGCTCGAGCTGGGCGTCGAGGTCGAGCGCCGCCGCCAGAATCCGGTCGGCCTCGCCGAGGCGCTCGACGAGCTGGCGACCGCTTCGTCCAAACCCGCGGAGGAGCGAGCGGCCCTGCTGGTCGAAGCGGCCCGCACGTCACTGGCCGCGGGAGACCAGGCCGCGGCCCTGGCCCAAGCCACGCGCGCCTGCCGCATGGCCCCCGAGCAGGCCGACGCGCAGCTGGTCGCTCGCCACCTCGAGTACCTGACCCACGGCGGTCCCGGCAGCCCCGACGACGCGCGCGTGGCCGCTTCCGAGCTACGCGCCGTGCGCGGCGAGCTCACGGTGGAGCAGGCCGATCTCCGCTCGTTCTTGACCGCGGAGGCGCTGGACTGCGCGCTGGGCGGCGACGCAGGTCTGCGCGAGCTGCTGCGCTGCCGGGCCGAGCTGGGCGACACCCCGCTCGTGTCCATGGCGCTGGCCGAGCGGCTCGAGGCTTCGGAGCCGGCGCAAGCCCTGCCGCTCTTCGAGCGCGCCCTGTCGGGCGACCTGCAAGGATTGCGCAGCAAGAGCCGCGTGGCGCTTTCGGCGGCCCGCGCCGCCAAGCGGCTGAACGAGCCGGATCGCGCGCTCGGCTACCTGGACGCTGCGCTCGGCGATCCGAGCACGCGTGACGCCGCGCTCGAGGTGAGCGCGGACCTCACGCCCGTGCGTGAGCGTCAGCGTTCGTCACCGCCGGCTCGGGCCAGCTCGTCGAAGCCGCCCGCCTTCGCTCGCGAGCACAGCTCACCGACCCTCGTCGATACGCCGATGAGCGAGCGGGGGCGCTATTCGACGCGCCCCGAACCATCTGCGGGCGAGGAGCGCGTGACTAGCGCCGAGCCCGCCCCCACGACCGAGCGCATTCCCGTCCGCTCGCGCTCGCCGGGGCCACCCAGTCACTCGGTCGTCCCTCGCTCCCCGCGGGTACCACGCCACGACGGCGAGTCCCTCTTGCAGGTGCCATCGGCGCCTCCGCCGAGCCCGCGCGCGGCGCCGGCGCTGCGCAGCGTCGGCTCGATGCGCCCGAGCATTTCGGGGCGCTACTCGTTGGCCCCGGAGGTCGAGGCAGAGCACGTACCTGCGCTCTCCGTGACCACTCCGCCGCGCGCCTCGTCCGAGCCGAAGCTCCCTGAAGTGCGCCTGACCGAGCCGCGGCCGAGCTTCGATTCTCGCCCGGAGCTCCAAGCCGCTCTCGACCTTTCCGCCACCTTCGTGGGCACCGAAGCCAGCGGCGAGCAGTCGCTGTACGACGCGCTGCGCGCCGGCTCGATCGACGCTGGCCTGGAGCTGGTGCGGCTGCTCGAGCATCGCCCGTCGCGCGCGCACGATTTGGTCAGCGTGGCGCGCAGGCTGGCGCTGCTGCAGCCCGGCGACGTGCAGGCCGTTTCGCGGCTGCACGACGCGGCCTTGCTCGACCGCGATCCGGTTTACGCGCGCGCGGCCGAGCACGTGCTGGCGGTGCTGACCTCGGGGCAACCCGTGGAAGCCCCGGCGCTCTCCGATCAGCCCGAGCAGCCCGACGCGGTGCGGGCGCTCTTGTTCCGTGAGCAGTCCAGCCGCGCCCTGGAAGCGCTGTCGCTGGTTTGGGAAGGCGCTGAGCACGTGTTTCGACGCGATCCGAGCACGTACGGCGTGACCGGCCTCGAGCGCGTCCCGGCCGGCGCCCCCACGCCGTTGGCGCGCTCGTACGCGGCCCTGGCGCGCGCCCTCGGGCTGCTACGAACCCCGCTTTTTCAACGGCGCAGCGCGGGCCCGGTGACGGTGAGCTTGGCGCTGCTGTCGCCCCCCGCCGTGATCTTGTCGGGCGACGTGCGCCAAGATAGTCCAGAGCTACGCTTTCACCTCGGCGCAATGCTAGCGGCGGCCACCCCCCAGTACGCACTGCTCTTCGGCTCACCCGAGTCGCAAGGTCGCGCCGTGCTGCGCGGCTTGGCGTTCGCGTTCAGTCCGCCCCGCGCCGACGCCAGCAGCCCCGGCGCGGTGCTCAACCTGGCCGAGGTGTTGTGGGAGAGCATCCCTGCGCGTTTGCAGCGCCGCCTGCGCGAGCTGTGCGAAGATCCCGCCGCGCTCGACTACGACCTAGCGCTCGGCGCGGCCAAGCTCGCGGTGCGCCGCGCCGGCTTCTTCGGCTCGGGTGATTTGGCCGTTTCGCTACGCCAGGTGGCTTTGGAAGAGGGCTACGAGCTGGACACCGCCGAGCAGAACATGCGCACCTTCGTGTCCGCCAACCCCACCGCGCGCAACCTGTACTCGCTCGCGCTCGGCGCCGAATACGCTCACACGCGATTTCAGTTCGGTCGTGGAGGCAGCCGCTAGGCTGAGCTCGAGCCATGTTTGCCGCTGCGCCGCAAAAGCTTTCCACGACTCGGCTGTCATGGCTCGGCGCGCGCGCGGCGCGCGTCCGGAGCGGCTTTCCGCTGTTGGCACGGCTGTCGCTAGCGCTGGCCGGCATCAGCATGCTGTCTGGCTGCCTCGTCGACGACCCGCCTCCGTTCACCCCCCCGCGAAAGACGGCGCCGCGGCTCGACGTCCGTCAAGCGTTACCGGGCATGGACCGCGTCATCGTCACCAAGGCGGGCGAGCTCATCCCGTTCTCGATCCCCGTCACGTCCGAGGACGCGGGCGATCCACTGACGGCGCACCTGCTGCTCGACTACGCCGGCGACGGCTCCATCCCAGATTTCCTGCGCCCGGCCAGCCTGCCCCCTTCGACGCTCGACAATCCGGAGCCTCGCATCCTCAAGCTACCGTGGAAGGTGCGCGACGGCGTTCTACCCGGGTGTCATCTCTTCACCTTGAGGGTGACGCACGCGTCGAACGTCAAAGAAGACGCCCCCGAGCTAGCCATCGACAAAGCGGATCAGGCGGAGGCTTTCTGGTTTGCCACCATCAACGTCGATCCCGAAGACGCCGGCTCGCTCCTCGATTGTCCCGGCGTGGGAGCGCCCTAGCTATGTCCCGCCGCTTTTTGGCCTTGCTCACGCTGCTGCCCGCGCACTGGGGTTGCACCGTGACCGCCGTGGGCGAGCGCGACGATCCGCGTCCCAGCAACACGTGCACGAGCGACGCCACCTGCGGCGACGATAGCTGCCGCGAAGGCGTGTGCCAGACCGCCAACGGTCAGCTCGAGGCGCTCTTGATTTCGGCCACGCCGCCCTCGGGCAGCGGCATCCCGCACCTGACCTTCGTCGCGCCCTTGGACGACGTGCCGGGCGGAGGCAGAGCTCAAGATCTGGTCCTTCCTGGCCCGAGTCACGTCGTGGGCAGCTTGGTCTTGCCGAAAGACGAAGGCTGCTACCCCCGGTTCATCAGCGACGATCCCAAAAATCCGATCGGGCGGGCCGACGACGGCAAGAGCCTGCCGGTGACGGTGACGCTCGCCCTCCGCCAGCGTCTGCTCGGCTTGCCGCAGGGGCTCCACTTCGCCAGCACCAGCGCTCGGAACAAGCAGGGCGGCTACACGTTCGACGTCCAGGTGCCGCGCGGCGAGTACGACGTGTACTTGGCGCCTCCGCCGCATCAACTGGACTGCCCGGTGCCGCCGCAGCTCTACCGCAGCTTCGTGATCGATCGCGAAAACCCTGAAATTACGTTTTCGCTCTCGTCCATCTCGCAGATGCCGCTCAGCATCTCGTGGCCGAAGGCGAACCCGAGCCTCACCGGCTGGACCGTCGATCTCATCGAGCCGGTCGGTGGTCAGCCAATCTCGACCGAGCTCGTCTTGGGCGACGCAAGCGACCCTGGCGAGGCCAGCGCGACGGTCGACTACACGGCCACGCTGCGCTACTCGACCGTCGTCACTCCCGCTCCCGAGGCCGAAGCCACGAGCGATCTGCTCAGGCTTCGCCCACGCGCCCAGCAGGTGGCCCCCACCATCTTCATGGATCGCGCGGGCCTTCGACTGCTACGGGGCCAGAACGACGTGGTGCTCATCGACCGCTTCACCGCGCTTCCGGAGCCAGTGCGGGTGGAAGGGCAGCTGGTCCGGAGGAGTGACGGCGCGCCCGTCGGCGGCTTCGTCACCCTGGTATCGACCCAGATCTACGGCGTCGACAGCGGCATCTTCGCGTCGTACCAGACCACCGTCGAGGTGGCGGCGGACGGCGCCGTGCACGCCGTCCTTCCGCCCGGGACCTACAAGGTGCAGGCGGTTCCTCCCTTGGTGGCCGCCTCCCCGAACGAGGGCACGCTGGCCGCGCTCGAGACGACTTGGGACGTTCCGGCCGACGTGGCGGTCCAGTACGGCAAGGTGCTGGAGCTCTCGCCCATTGGGGCGCTCGTCGGCCAGACCCGCTTCGTGGGTGCTCAAGTCCAGGCCGTCCCTTCGCCGAAGACCACCCTGCCTTTCGAACAGGCCTTCGGTGAGGGGCCGTTCGTCCCGCGGGCTGGTATTGGCCTGGTGGACGCGGGCGGGCGGTTCGCGGTCGAGGCCGACCCGGGCGTCTTCGACGTGTCCGTGCAGGCGCCCGAAAGCCTGGGCTTCGGCTGGTTCGTGCGCCCCGGCGTCCGAGTCAGCGAGCACGACCAAGATCTCGGGAAGGTGGCCTTGCCCAGGCCCGCGCTGCTGTCGGGTACGGCGCGCGTGTCGTTGGGCGGTGCCGAGGTAGCGCTGGGCTCCGCAGCCATTCGCGCCTACGCCTACTTGGATAAGGACCTTGCCTACACTCGGGACCCCAAGCAGGCGCTCTCGGTGGTGCAAGTCGCCGAGACGCGCGCCGATGAGAGCGGCGCGTTTCGCCTTCTCGTACCGTCCCGGATTGCGACCCCGAAGTAGAAGCAATTCTAGTCCCACCTGATCTCGAGCTTCACGAAAGGCAGCGGGCTCATCAAACCCTCGGGAATGGAGTGGCGGCAATCGTGCGGGCATAATATTGTGTCGCCCGTGCCTCTTTCGAGCGCACCCAGAAGCCTGCCGCCTCCGCCTCCCGACCAGGAAGCGGACTTGGCGGGCGCCCTTCACGAGGTGTCGAACGCCCTAACGGTCGTTCTCGGCTGGCTCGACGTGGCCTACTCACGCCTCGAGGCCGGCCCCGCGCGTGACGCCATCGACGTGGCGCGCACGCACGCGCGTCTCGGTCACGGGCTTTCGCGCAGCGCCATCGGCGCCGAGGCGCCCGATTCCACCGCTCAGGCCAACGGCCGCAGCGTGGCAGAAAGCGCGCTCATGGGCGTGCGGCCCCAAGCCGAGCAGCGCGGCATTCAGCTCGACCTGCAGCTGCTCGACTCGGGCTCGGCGCTCTTGGGCAGCGTCGGCTCGCTCTTGCAGATCCTCACCAATCTGCTGCTCAACGCCATCGACTTCTCGCCCCGCGGCTCCACGGTGTCCATCGGCGTGCGCGAAGAGGGCTCCTCCGTCATCTTCTCGGTGAGCGACGAGGGCCCTGGTATCGATCCCGAACGCGTGGCCACCTTGCTCGTCGCGCCCTCCTCCACTCGCAGAGGCGGCGCCGGGGTGGGTCTGCGCCACTCGGCGGCGCTGTCGCGGACCAAAGGCGGCTCGCTCAGCGTGGCGCGCACCAGCCCTGGCGCCTGTTTCGACCTGCGTTGGCCGATCGCCGAGCTGCGCACCGGCACCGTGCCCAAGCGCGTCAAGCGTCCCACTGTGCAGGGCGCTCGCGTCTTGGTGGTCGAAGACGACGAAGCCGTGCGTTCGTTGGTCGAGCTCGCGCTCGAAGCGCGCGGCGCGGAGCCGCGAGTCGTGGCGAGCCGGCAAGAGTTCGACGCCGTGCTCGAGGCTGGGGGAGAGCTGGACGCCGCGCTCGTCGATCTGTCGCCGCTCGCGGCGGACGCGGCGGGTGCTTTCCAGTCCCTGCGCCAACGTCATCCGGGCATTCCGGTCATTCTCATCAGCGGCGTCGCCAGCGGCGTGCCCGAAGATCTGGCCAACGAAGTCAGCGCCTGGGTTCGCAAGCCGTTCGAGATGGGCGAGGTCCTGGCCGTCCTGGCCAGCATCCTCGAAGCCCGCGCCCGCGCTTGAGCCCGGACTCCTCGTCCGTCGTTCGCGGCTGCCCGCGTCTGCGCCTGACCCGTAAATATTTGATCGGTCCGCGGTGCCTGCCGCCACTAGCCGCGCCGCACGCGCCGTTCGCTTTTGAAAACGTCGCGTTGCCGTAGTGAAGCCCATGTCGTCGCGTGTGTGACAACGGGCGCATCACTGCGCAGGGTGACGACGTGGAACTGATTCCAGTGGGGAGGCAGGGACACAGTGCCGCTGGTAACGCTTGCGAAACATCGAGCGGTGGTTCAAATCATTCCTATGCGAGATCTGCCGAAGACCTCCTGGGTCGCGGCCCCGTTGCTTGTCCTTCTTGCGCTGGGTTGTCAGTCGTCGGGTGGCGATCAGAATCCGGGCGCTGCGGGCAGCACGGGCATGGGCACGGGTGGTAAAGGGAGCGGCGCGGGCGGCTCGCTCAACGTTGGCGGTGGTGTGGAGCTGCCGCCGGGCACGGAGCCCGGCGCGCTCTTGCCGGCGCGCATCCGGCGCTTAGCTGACGCTGAGTACGAGGCAAGCGTGCAAGCGCTGGTGCCCGACGCTCCCAAGGGCATCAGCGCCGACTTCATCCCCGACTCGCGTCAGAGCGGGTTCACGCTGAACGAAGCGCAACGCGTCGACCCGGTGTTCGCGGGCCAGTTGGCAACCGCCGCCAGCACGGCCGCGGCCGTGCTGCGCGAGCACCTGCCGCCCAGCGCAAAGTGCGACAACCCGGCGGCGGGCGCTGACGCTTGCGCCGACCGCTTCATCCGTGGCTTCGGCGCCGAGGCCTACCGTCGTCCCTTGGGCGATGACGAAGTGGCCCAGCTGATGATCGTGTTCCACGCCGCCCTGGATGGCGGTAGCTACGACGAAGGCATCGAGCTCGTCACCCGCGCCATGCTGCAATCGGCGGCGTTCCTCTACTTGACCGAGATCGGCGAAGCGCCGGCGGCCACCGTCAAGCTCACCCCGTACGAGCTAGCCAGCTCCATCAGCTACTTGGTTCAGGGCCGCCCCCCCAGCCAAGCGCTGGTCCAGAAAGCCCTCGCGGGCGACTTGGACACGCCCGAAGGGCGCGCGGCCGCGCTCAGCGACGAGAAGCTCGAGCTGCTGGCCGAGCCTGGCACCGCCTACAACGCGACGCGGTTGACCCGCATCATCAAAGAGTGGCTCGGAACGGATCGAATTTCCGACACCGCCAAAGACTCCAACATCTACCCCGAGTTTGCCGGCGTGAAGGCGGCGCTGGAGGCCGAGACCACGCAGTTCTTGTCGGCCGCCGTATCGGCCGGCGCGCAAAAGGGCGGCAGCCTGGCCGAGCTGTTGGGCGGCGGCTGGAGCATGGTGAACGCGCCGCTGGCCCAGATGTACGGGGTGTCGGCGCCCGGCGCCACGAACGACACCTTCGTTCGGGTCGATTTGCCCAATCGCATCGGCATGCTGAACCAAGGCGCCTTCCTGTCCGTCCTTGCGCACGCTCACGAGACCGCGCCCGTGCTGCGCGGGGTCGCGGTGATGCGCCGCGTGGCCTGTATTCCCGTAGCGAGCCCGGTGGACCTGCAGATGGCGGTAGTGCCGCCCTTGCCCGATCCGAGCAAGACCACCCGCGAGCGCTTCACCATCCACGCGACGCCCGCTTGCGCCGGCTGCCACAACAGCATCGATAGCTTCGGGTTTTCCTTCGAAGGCTTCGACGGCATGGGCAAGTTCCGCACGCAGGACAACAATCAGCCGGTCGACTCCAAGGTCGTGGTCGCGGGGACCGATTTCGACGGTTCTTACGCGGACAGCAACGCGCTCGCCAAAGCCATGTCGACCAGCGCGCAGGTGCGCGAGTGCTTTGCGCGCCACATCTACCGCGCGCTCGCCGCCACCAGCGCGCCTGACCTAGCGGGCAGTGAGGACGATTTCGTGAAGTACGCACGGCTCGACAAAGCAAGCGCCTCCGCCAGCGACGCCAACCTGGTCGGAACCATCACCGCCTTCATCACCAACCCCAGCTTTGCCTACCGGAAGGCGCAACAATGAACCGCTCCAACACGCGCCGCTCGTTTCTGCGCGCCATGGGCGCCGGCTTCGCGGCGCTGCCCTTCGCCGGTCTGCTCGAGGACTCGGTTGCCCAAGCCGCTGGCGAGACGCTGCCGCTGAAGTTCATCACCGTCTACCACCCGCACGGCATCGCGGCCGAATACTGGGCCATGAAGGCGGGTGACACCGAGACCAACTTCGACCTCAGCTACGCCAACTGCTCGCTTCAGCCCTTCGACGACGCCGCGACCTACGGCAAGAGCTTCAAAGACAAGCTGATGGTGATCGAGGGCATCGACTTGTTGTCGAACGCCAATGGTCACGACTCTGCCGGCTCCATCTTGACCGGCAGCCGCATCGCCGACGGGCAGAAGCCGCAAAACATCTCGCTCGATCAGTATCTGGCCGTGACCAAGGGGCTCGGCAAGAGCACGCGCGTCACGAGCCTGTCGCTCGGCGTGGGCAACGACGGCACCACCTCCGGGCTCACCCTCTCCTATGGCGAAGGCGGCGTCGCGCTGCCCAAGATCATCGATCCCGGCAAGGCGTTCGATTTGCTGTTCGATGGCGTGGTGGTCGGCAACGACCCGGATGCGGCGGCCGCCGCGGGCCGGAAGCGCAAATTGAGCCAAAGCGTCATCGACTACCAGAAGTGGGACATCCAACGGCTGCGCGCCAAGTTGGCGCCCCCCGAGCAACAAAAGCTCGATCAGCACCTGACGTCGCTGTCGGAGCTAGAGAAGCAGCTGGGCGGCGGCATGGCGGGCGGCAGCGCTTCGTGCATGGTGCCCAAGCGCCCGGACGCGACCAAGTTTCCGAGCCTCAAGCAGTACAACGGCGGCGAGCCCTACTTCGACGCCATCACCGACGCGCACCTCGACGTGTTGGCCCAGGCCATTGCCTGCGACCTCACCCGCTTCGCCACGGTGTTCATGAACGACCTGTCTTACGCCGGTAACCCTTTGGGTTTGCCGACAGACAACCACGGCAGCGTGGCCCACACGTACAACGCTTCGCCCATCGGCAACAACGGTCACCCGGGCGACGGGTCGCCCGAGACCTGGCTGCCGCTCGCCAAGTTCAACCGTTACTCTTACAGCAAGGTGGCGCGGTTGATGCAGAAGCTGGACGCGCTCGGCGTGCTCGACAGCACGCTCATCTACGTGACGAGCGACATGGGCAATCCTTCGCTGCACAGCACGCTCAACCTGCCCACGGTGCTGGCGGGCGGCGTGAACGGCAAATTCCGCATGGGGCGCCGCCTGAAGATGAAGCCCGAGTGCCCGCCGGAAAATTCCTGGTGCTCCGACAAGGACGCGGTGTACGCGCCGGTCACCAACAGCAAGCTCCTGGTGTCCATCGCCCAGGCCTTCGACCAAGACATCGGCGAGTTCGGCAGCCAACCCGACAAAGCGTTGACCAGCGGAACCATCTCCGAGCTCACCTAACGCCGCTCCGGTCGCCAAGTCCTTTCGACGCCTCTTCCAGGCACATCTTTTTCTGCCGAGCAGCCTCTCCACGTCGCAAAGTCAGTTCGATACGGCTCGAGATTCATCACATCCTTCTCCGAGCTCTCCGACGTGAAGAGGCCTTTGGGTTCTGAAAAGTCAGTTCGGCAGCGTCGGTAGCGAACTGACTTTTCCGACGTTGAAAGGCCTTCCGGTTCTAAAAAGTCAGTTCGGTAGCGAACTGACTTTTCCGACGTGAAGAGGCCTTCTCGAGATTTTCTTTCAACGAGAGCGCGAGCAACGCCAGTGGCCTCGACGAAGGCGCCCAGTCGCGGGACACTCATGACGCCGCGCGCGCCGCCTACGTCATGTTCGAAGACGCGCGAGCAAGACGGCCAGCGAAAACAGCACGGCCGCTACGCACGCTTCGGCCGCTCCGACGGGAAAGCGGAGCAAAAACGCGCTCAGGTAGCCTAGTCCCCCCGAAAGCGCGCCGAATACGCCTGCCAGCAGCAACGCGCTGGGCAAGCGGCTCGAAGCTCGCAGGGCGGCCATCGCCGGCAGCACCGAGAACGCGAACACCGGCAGCGCGCCGATGGCTCGCGTCGTCACCGACACCTCGAGCGCGACCAGCGTCCAAAGCGCAAGCTCGATGCGAGCTACCGGCAGGCCCTGAATGCGCGCGCCGTCGGGATCGAACCCGGCGAACACTAGACCGCGGTACAGCGCGGCTAGCGCGCCCAGCACCAGCCCGCTCACGACCAATACCGCCAGCAAGTCTTCCGGGCGCACCAGCACCGCCGTTCCAAACAGGATGGCGTTGATGTCTTCCGCCTCTTGAGCAATGCGATCGCCGACCAGCACCGCTAGCGCGGAGGCGACCACGTACAACAGACCCACGATAGCCTCGCGGGGCAGACGCGTGGAAGGCGAGCGCCAGGCGAGCACACCCGTGGCCGCCAACGCGAGCAAGAACGCGCACAGCACCGGCGGCGGCGTCACCCCCAAGTGAATGCCCAGCAAGAACGCCAAGGCAACTCCCAGCGCGGCGCTTTGGCTGACCGCGGCCGTGACGAAGACGGCTCGCCGCAGCACCACGAACACGCCCAACGCCCCCAGCACCGCGCCCGCCACGACGCCGCACGCTACCGGGTCTCGGTACAGCGGCCAATTGTCCGCGAAATCTTGCCATGTGGGGTGCTCCTCGTGGCCGACGCTCGCCGGGGCCGTGAGCGTGGACGCTGGCCCTGGCTCGCTCGCGGTCGGACCGAGGCGGGGCGCCGGCGCGCCGGGGGGTTGGGCGCCGGGAGCCAGCAGCGCGTCGAAGTCGAGGTCACCGCTGGCGGCGGGCGCGGGCTGCGCGTCAGCCATGAGCTGCCCCTGCCGCGAGGTCACCGTAGCGTCTGCGGAACGCCGGGTGCTCGAACACTTGCGCGGTGGTGCCCACCACTACTTGCTCGGCGTCGGCGTCGAGTAGCAGCGCGCGATCGGCGAACTCGCGGACGATCGAGAGGTAGTGGCTCACGACGAGCACGGCCAAGCCATGCTTGGACTGCAGCTCGCGAATGAGCTCGAACGCCTCACGCTCCGCGATTCGATCCATCGCGCTGGTCGGCTCGTCCAAGATCGCCACCTCGGCTTCGCCCGCGACCAAGCGCGCGAACAGCACGCGCTGCTTTTGCCCTTCGGAGAGGCTGCGGAATGGACGCTCGGCGAAGTCTTGAGCGCCCACCTCGCCGAGCGCTCGTTGCGCCCGCGCTCGGCGGGCCGCGCTGCCGGTCATACCGACGAACGACCACCCTCGCTCCGCGCCGAGCGATACGACCTCGCGGGCGAGCAGCGGGTACAAGTCGTCCAGCCCGCTGCGCTGCGGCAAATACGAGACCCGCACGTCGCTGACGCTACGCACGCTGCCGCTCACGGGCGGTAACAGGCCGAGCAACGTGCGAAGCCACGTCGTCTTGCCGGCCCCGTTACGACCGAGCACGGCCCAAAATTGTCCGGCTGAGATGCTGAGGTCGATGGCGGGCAAGATGGCGCGCCCGGAGATGCCAACGCGCAGCTGCTGGCAGCGGAACAGCTCGGGCCGTGACAGATCGCGCGCTGGCATCATAGGCCGAGCGCCTTGGCGAGCTTGGTCACCAAGTCATCCATGTAGGCGGTGTAGCTTTGGCCTTGCGCAAAGCTCGGATACCCAGGGATCTGCAAGAACGTTGCGCCGGCCTTGTCGGCTATGAGCTTGGAGGTACCCGATGGGTAGTAGGCCTGCTGCACGATCACGCGTACCTTGCCGCTGCGCGCGATCTCCAAGACGTGCGCCACGTGGCTAGGGTTGGGCGGAATGCCGGGTTTCGGCTCCACGTGCTCGGCGACCTCGAGGCCCAGCCAGTCGGCCAGGTACGGTAGCGAGTTGTGGTACGCGATGATCTTCTGACCGCGCGCTTTGCCGAGCCGCTCCTCCCAACGGCTGCGCGCGGCCCGCAGCGCGTCCAGAAAGGCCTTGGTGCGGGCAAAATAACCGGATTTGTGAGCTGGATCGAGCTCGCTCAGCCGCTTGCCGATACCGACGGCCAGCGTCTCCACGCGGCGCGGATCGTACGAGTAATGCGGGTTGCCGTGGGGATGGATGTCGCCCTGCGAGCGATCGACGGCGGCCGTGGGCACCTGCAGCAGTGGCACCAACGACGAGCAGTCGAGGTAGCCGGGACGGCCCGCTTGAATGTCGGAGTTGCGCGAGCCGGTGAGCAACGTCGGCAGCCAACCCAGCTCGAGGCCCGCGCCGGTCAGCAGCAGCAGGTTGGCTTTGGAGAGCGCGAGTGCCAAGTGCGGCTTGGCGTCGACGAAGTGCGGGTCTTGCGTGGCCAACGCCAGCGCCAGCACGTGCACGTCCGGTCCACCGACCTCGCGCGCGATGGCGCCGAGATCCGGGGTCGTTGCGACGACCTCGACCTTGGCGAAAGCCAGGCGAGGCAAAAGCAGCAGCGCTAAAAGTGCGAAGAGCAAATGGGGCTTGTGAAGCATGGCGAGAGGTCCTTTTGCGATCAGAATGCGTGGGCGCCATGAGCGCCAATGGCGAGCTCGGCCGTCAAAAATCCGGCCCAAATCCCCGAGCGCCAGCCCGGCCGGTCGCGCGAGACTTGCAGGCGGAAACGCGAGAATTCCGAGGGGTAATGGCTGAGTGAGAGCGCCGCCCGCTGCCGGGCCGCGGTCCAATCTGGATCGAGCGCATCGACGATGGCTTTGCCGCTCGTGCCGAACGGCGCGCTGCCGTGCTCGTAGCGGGCGGCGGCGGCCCAGCGCTCGGCAAAGCGCAGAAACAGCTCCGTGAAGCTCGACACGTCTTGCACGATGTCGCCCGGGACCTGTCGCCGTCGGTAAAACCACTCGCTGGTCAGCGACAGAACGAACGTGCTCTGGCTCGTGATGGGTCGGTATTTCAGATAGACGTCGGTGCCGTACAGCGCGCTACGGTTACCGGGGCCACTGGGGTTGGGCCCGAACGCGCCCGACAGCCCCCAGGCCAGCGACCAATCGTCCGAGAGCGGGAAGAACTGCTTGGCCGCCGCCAGCAGCTCCAGGTCTTGGGGACCATGCACGCTGCGCTGGCTGCCGTCGAGGAAGCTGCGATGAGTCTCGTCGCCCTCGGCCATCATGCTGGAACCGACCAGCTCCACGTACCAGGGTAGCGGCGTGAGCCACGAGAGCTCGACGCCCAGCCCCTTGTTACCCTCTGCTCCGAAAACCCGACCGAGCGCGAAGGGTTGATCGACGAAGGTCCAGGCGTGCGGGTGGCTGGCGTTGAGCCGCCCGAAGCGATTCAGAAACTGCCCCAGCCGGGCCTGCAGGCGCCAGGGTAGGCCGAGCGTCGTGCCGTAAGCCTCTTCGACGTCCACCCCCTCCAGGTCGAAGGCAATGTGGCTGTCGAAGCGGAAGTAGGGGTCGACGGCTGCCCCCAAGCTGAGCTCCAGGGCTTGGAGGTTGAAGCCGTTGCGTTGCGGGTCGTGGGCGCCGGTCTGCAGGTGCGCGTCGTCCGAAAAGGCCGCCGCCCCAAAATCGGCAATGAGCGCAAGGTCGGGGTTGAGCGACATCACGCCGCCGGAGCTCGCCCCCGCGGGCCCGGCGTCGGGGGCAGGGGGCAAGGGCTCTACCGGCTGGCTGGGGGGCGAACCGCTATCGGCCGCGAGCGCGGCTTGAATCTCGCGCAACTCGGCCGGCGATTGGGCGGCCGGGGTGGCTGTGGGCGTCGGCGGTGGCGCGGGCGCCGCGGGCGCCGCGGGCGCCGCGGCAGTAGGGGCGGCGTCCTGAGCCTGGGCAAAACGCGCGCAGAGCAGCAGCCCCAAAAGGCTGCTCACTCGCGTGAACGAACGGAAATTTCTCATGGTGACGTGAACGAACGAAGAGGTCGTCGGGTGAAAGTCGTGGCGCTCGCCTCGCGTGGGGCGGACGCGCTAGCCAAAGCGAGCCAGTGAAAACACGGCGCGACTCGCGCACGCAGCCGCGAGCCAGCGCTCCGCCGACTCGCGCGGCGTGGTGCGCGGCGCAGCTGACTCAGCCTCGGGCGGGCGGCGACGTCTTCGGAGCGCGTGACAAGAGAACGGCTCGGTCGACGTCCAAGACCACGCTCGGTCTGGCCAGGCGTACCTGAAGCGGGACGAGCATTGGGCGCCCGAGCGCCGGCCGTTCGAGCAGCACGCCATGCTCGCTGCGCGTGGCAACGCTGCAGGCGTCGTGGTCGTTCTGCTCGTCGTCCGGGGCGCTGGCGTTGGTCGAGGCGGACTCGGTCGTGTCGTCGTGGGCGCCCGCTTTCGCGTCGGCGGTGCCGTCCTCCAACACGCCGTGCTCGGCGCACAGGTGGTGCGGAACCAGCGCGAAATGCAGCGTGGAAAGCGCCTGGGCCCCGAACATGGCCAGCGCGGCGATGACCAGAAAAACGTCGCGCACCGCCTGACGGACGCGCGCTCGGGGGCGCTGAAGGAAAAGGGGGCGAATCACCACGGATGTCACGGACGCAGCCGGCCTGCCCCGAACCATTGCCCGGACGGCAGAGGCGCGCAAGCCGCCGAGCGTATCTCGAGAGAACCAGGCGCCCGAGGGCCCGGCGGCGGCTTCAGCGCGCGCCCGACGAGACGAACTGCTCGACGAACGGTGAAGCAGGACGGGCCCGTAGCTCTTCCCAGGTCCCGCTCTGAATGACGCGGCCTCCTTCCATGACGCCGATGCGCGCCCCGAACGCGAGCGCGTCGGCCGGATCGTGGGTTACGAGCACGCTGGGCAAATCGAGCTTGGCCAGGTAATCGCAAAGGAAAGAGCGCACGTCGCGCCGCGTCGCTGCGTCGAGGGCGGCCAGCGGCTCGTCGAGCAGCAGCGCGCGGGGCTCGGCGGCCAGGGCCCGGGCTAGCGCGACCTTCTGCTTCTCCCCGCCCGAGAGCTCCGTCGTGCGGCGGTTGGCGAGCGGCCCGAGGCCGAATTCGTCCACGAGCTGGCGAGCGCGGGCGCGTCGAGGTTGCCCCTCGTTGCTGCGCGCGAACTCGACATTCTCCAGCACCGTGAGGTGAGGGAACAGCGCGTAGTCTTGAGGAACGTAGCCGAGGCGCCGCTCTTCGATGGGCACGTCGACGCCGCTCGTCGAATCCAGCAGCACCGTCTCTCCGAGGGTGATTCGTCCGGCCTCGGGGCGCCGCGCTCCGAGCAGCATGAGCAGTAGCGTCGTCTTTCCGGCGCCGTTGGGGCCGACCAGCACCAAGGTGCCGCCGTGAGCAACGAGGCTGGCGTCGATCTGCAGGGAGCCGATGTGGCCCGTGACGGTTGCTTGCAGCATGCTCGACACCTTCAGCGCGCCACCCGCGCCCTGGCCCCGCGCGCGAGCGTAGCGCGAGCCGCCAAGAGCACGCCGAACGCGACGGCGATGAGCACCAGCGACAGCGCCTGCGCCGCGCGCAAGTCGGACTCGAACGCCATGTAGATGGCCAAGGGCAAGGTTTGGGTCTTCCCGCTCGCGTTGCCGGCAAACATCAGGGTGGCTCCGAACTCGCCGAGCGAGCGCGCCCAGCTCATGGCGGCCCCCGCGACCAAGCCGGACACCGCCAGCGGAAGCTCGATTTGCCAGAACACGCGCAGCGGGAAGGCGCCCAACGTTCGGGCCACGACGACGCAGCTCTGGTCGACGCGACGAAACGCGTCGGTGGCCGCTTGCACGAAGTAGGGCGCCGACACGAAAATTTCCGCCAAGATCACCGCCGCCGTCGTGAACGTCACCGACCAACCTTGGGGGTAGAGCCAACCTGCGAACAAGCCGCGCCGACCAAAGGTCAAGAGCAACGCGACACCAGCGACCGCGGGCGGGATCACCGCGGGCAATTGGACCACGACCTCGACCGCGCGCGCGACGCGGCCCGTGCTGCGGGCCAGCGCCCAGGCCAACGGGGTGCCCAGCCCCACGACGACCAGCAGACTCACCGTAGTCGTGAGCAGACTGAGGCGGAGCGCCGGCCAGACCAACGGATGGTGCAAACCACTCCAGAAGTCCGCGGGCGAGGTGGCCGCTACCAACCCAACCACCGGCGCCAGCAAGAACAGCGCCAGTACGCCGCCGGCAAACACCAGCACGAGGTAAGCGTGAGCGCGAACGCGGGCTCGGGCGCTCACGGGGTGGCCTGGGCGCGGGGTGGGGCCATGAATCCGCAGCCGCGAAGGATGGCCCGACCCTGCTCAGAGCCAACGAGCGTGACCCACTCTCGGCCGAGGGACGGGCTGCGGCCGGCTTTGACCTGCGCGATGGGATAGCGCGCGATCACGTTCACATCGGCCGGGATGGTCACGACGGCGTATTGGGTGCCCGCCGAAGCCACGTCCGAGCGGTACACGATGCCAGCGTCGGCCTCGCCAAGGCTCACTTTGGCCAGGACCTGACGCACGTTCAGCTCGCGCGAGACGACCCGCGCCTCCACTCGCGCGCGGAAATCGGCGCCCCCCTTGGCCGACGCCCGATCCAGGATTTGGAGGGCGTACCTACCGATCGGAACCTCGGGCGCCCCCAGCACGATGCGCGCAGCGGAGGGCAGGTCGGCGAGTGAACGAACACTTTCGGCTCGCTCGCTGGACACCACCAACACCGCCTCGTTCTCCGCGAAGATTTCGGGCTGCTCTACCCTGTTCGCATCCTGCAGCGCTTTCATGTGGCGCTCGTCGGCCGACGCAAAGACGTCCGCCACCGCCCCCTGCTCGAGCTGGGTTCGAATCTCTTGCGTCCCGGCAAAGTTGAGCGTGACGCGGACTCCCGGGTGCGCTTTCTCGAAGACGGCCACCATCGCCGTGAACGCGTCGCGCAGCGAAGTGGCAGCAAATACGACCAGTTGGGTCTCGCGCGCCGCGGCCGGCGCCGGCTCCGAACCGCTACCCTGGCAGCTGGCCAGCAGGGCCAGGCCCGCCCCGAGCGCCCCGGCGACCAAGCTCGCGAAGGCGCGGCGCTGCATGGGGCGAGTCATAAACGAACCGCCCAACCAGGTCCAGGGTCGGCCCGGCCCGGCTGCGGCAGCGCCAAACTCATGGGGCGCCCTTCAGCCCAGCCGGTCACGGCTGTTGAAAAGCGAGCTGTGGATACGACGAACGTTCGCTCGGAGCTCCGGTGTCGGGTCTGCTCGTCACCCAACACCCCACCCTGTGGTCAGGCCATCACACCCTCGACCACGACGACCTCGCTGGCTCGACTTCACTTGTTCGCTACGAACGTCTCGTTCGTTGTGGCAAAATTAGCCAACGCCTCTGCGTTGAGCCTCGCGGCGACGCGGGCCAAATCGTTGGAGGTGCAACGACTCGAGCCCACGCTCTGCGTCCGCGCATGGAAGTGCTTTGACTTCAAAATAGTTTATGCGTAAGGGGGCGGCTCGACCTACCCGCAACGCCAACAGCTGGATCCACCTTGAGCCAAGAACCTCGTCTGGACGACCTGCAGCAGTTTCTGCTCGAGAACGTCGCCACGTACGAGCAGCTCGATGTGCTGCTGCTCTTGGTGCGGGGCGGCGCGGGTCGTGGCTGGTCCGCAAGAGCCGTCGCGGATGCGCTCGGTGCGGCATCGTCCGAAGATTGCCGCGTAGCCCTCGAGGCCTTGACTGCGCGCGGCGCGCTGACGGTCGGCGCCGACTCGGCGACATTCCGCTACGAGCCGGCGTCAGCGGAGGTCGCTCGTCACGTGACGACGCTGGAGCAGATCTACCGTGAAGATCGCGCTATCGTGGCGATGATGATGAGCACCAACGCCATGGAGCGAGTCCGGACTTCCGCGATTCGCACCTTTGCCGAGGCGTTTCGGCTCAAGGGCTCGAAGAAATGATCGCCGAGCTTGCCTACCTGGCCGGCGCGCTGACGAGCATTCTGTGCGCGGTGCTGCTGATTCGCACCTACCTCGCCACCCGCACGTCGTTACTGCTCTACAGCAGCCTGTGCTTCGTGGGGTTGGCCTTCAACAACGTGCTGCTGTTCGCGGATCTGTTCTTGATCTCGAGCATGAGCCTGGAGCTCTGGCGCACTGGCACGGCCCTCGTCGCTATGCTGCTGCTGCTCTTCGGCTTGATCTGGGAGGCCCGGTGAGCGAGTTTCTACGCGGCGCCGTGGCCGCCTGTTGCCTGTTGGCCGGCCTATTCTTCCTCAGGTTCTGGAAGCTCACGCGGGACCGGCTGTTCCTACTCTTCAGCGTCGCGTTTTTGGATCTTCGGGCTGAACTGGGTGCTGCTCGCGGCGGGCGGCCCGCTCTCGGAGCATCTCTACGTGCTGCGCCTGCTGACCTTCTTGCTCATCGCGGCCGCCGTCGTCGATAAAAACCGCCGCGCCGCCTGAGCGCTGCTTGCTCGACCCGGACGTCTTGCGCTTAGATGCTCTGGCTTGAGCTCGAACGACAAGGCTCGCCGGCCGGCTGCCCCCGAGGCCTTGGGTGAGGTGCTCGGCTTCATGCGCCTGCTCTGGGCCGTAGCGCACGGCCTCGATACGGCGTCGAAGCGAATGGGGGCGGACCTGGGCGTCACGGGGCCGCAGCGCTTGGTCGTCCGTTTGATCGGACATTACACGCGTCTCTCTCCGGGGGAGCTGGCCGAGCTGCTTCACGTTCACCCGAGCTCGCTCACCGGCGTGCTCAGCCGGCTCGAGCGCAGCAAGCTCTTGCATCGTCGTCGCGACCCCGGCGACGGCCGACGCGCCATCCTGAGCCTGACGGCCAGAGGCCGAGCCCTGAACGCTCGGCGCGCCGGAACGGTCGAAGAGTCGGTTCGGCGCGCTCTTGCCGCTCAATCGCCGCGCAAGCTCACGGCCGCCGGAGAAGTGCTCGCAGCAATCGCGGGCGCGCTCGAGCCCAAACGGCCGCGTGGCGCGCGCAAGCCGACTGGGCGGCGTAGCGCCGGCTGAGCGCCGGCTGCCATCGGAACGAGGACGCAAGATTTCCGGAAGCCGGTTTCTCGGCGTGACGCGGCGGCGCGGCCACTTCGTGCCTTGCCGGCTCAGTGGCTGTGGCGGTGGGGGCTGTGCCCGCTCAAGTGAAGGGCGATGAACGCCACGACCAGCGCGGCCACGGCCGCCAGAAAGAGCCTGAAGCTGCGCTTCACGTGGCCAACGACGCCCCAGGGCTTGTACACGGCGATGATCGTAATGCTCAGCAGCACCAGTAGCGCAGCGCCGGAGTCGGCGACCAGCTGGACGCCGAGCTCGCGCAGCCGGCCCGACTGCAGCAGAGGCGCGCTGGCGTCGATGGCGAGCCTGGCGCTCTCGGCGATGGCCGTGGTCTGGTGGACGAGCAGCGCGGCCGTCGCCAGCACCGTGAGCGCGAGCTTCACGAGCACCCAGTAGTGACGAAACAGGCCCCAGTGGGTGCCGAGCGACTGAACGACCCCCGACAACAAGGCGCCGGCGCTGAGCGGCAACAGCACCCCGCGGCCCACCACCGTCATCGTCAGGTACGCAGCCCTCGCCAGCGCCGGGTCGTCAGAAAATGACGCCAACGCGAGCGCCAAAAAGGCAGCCACGGCCCCCAGCCACCCTACCGACACCACGACGTGAAGCGTCAAACCCAGCTTGCGGAGCCGTTGCGCCATCCTCCGAGGATATTCTGGTAGCGGGCGGCGCGTGCGTGAAGAAGTGTGGCGTGCGGCCAGCGCGGGGGCAGCGCGCAGGAAGGCCGGCTTTTTTTTCGAGGTCCCGGTAGAAACGCGGCCCTTCAGCGCGACAATGGAGCAGAAGCCATGGACAAGGCGCTGGAGTGGGCGGCGCGTTGTCCGTCCACGGCCCGGGGGGGGATCGTCGAAATCCGCCCCGTCCTCGAACAACCGACGTGACGATGCACCACGCGGAGCTGGCCGCTCGCGCCTCCTACGGGCGGCTCCTCTCGCTGCTGGCGGTTCGCACCGGCGATCTGGCGGGCGCCGAAGACGCGCTGGCGGAGGCGTTCCTCGCCGCTGTCAGCCAGTGGCCATTGGCCGGCGTGCCGCAAAATCCGGAAGCGTGGCTGCTCACGGCGGCGCGCCGCCGGTTGGTGGACGCCACGCGGCGGCGCGCGCGGCATGAAAGGCACGCCCAGTTGTTGCTGGGGGTCGAAGAGCCCGGCCGCGGGGGACTATTTCGGAGACGAACGGTTGCGCCTGCTCTTCGTGTGCGCACACCCTGCCATCGAGCCATCGGTGAGGACGCCCCTGATGTTGCAAGTGGTGCTGGGCTTGGACGCCGCTCGCATCGCGACGGCCCTGCGCGTTGCGCCGAAGACGATGGGCCAACGGCTTTGGCGCGCCAAGAGCAAGATACGCCGTGCCGGCATCTCGTTCGATGTGCCGGTCGAAGAGCTGCCCGAGCGCGCGTCTGCGGTGCTCGAAGCCATCTATGCGGCCTACGGTCGCGGCTGGGACGACGTTACGGGCCAAGCGGCGGCGTCGCGCGGGCTCACCGAAGAGGCCATCTGGCTCGCCCGCCTCACCGTACAGCTGCTTCCACGAGACCCCGAAGCTCGCGGGCTGCTGGCGCTGATGCAGTATGCCGAGGCGCGAGCCAACGCGCGCCGGGGGGAAAGCGGCGCTTACATCCCGCTCTCGGAGCAAGAGCCGTCGCGCTGGGATTTCGAGCGTATCGCCGAAGCCGAGCAGCTCCTGAACGAGGCCGCCCGCATGGGTCGACTCGGACCACTGCAGCTCGAAGCGGCCATTCAATCTGCGCACGTGAATGCTCGGCGTTCGGGCGTACCCGACCATGCGGCGGTGTCACTGTTGTACGAGACGCTCGTCCGGCTCACGCCGACCCTCGGCGTCCGGGTGGCGCACGCCGTTGCGCTGTCGAAGACGGCGGGCCCGGAGCGTGGGCTCCAGCTGCTCGACACCGTCGCGTCGACGGCGCCGGACGACTACCAACCTTACTGGTCGGCGCGCGCGCACCTACTGGGGCGCCTCGGTCGGCTGGACGAGGCTCGCGAGGCCTACGAGCGCGCCACGGGGCTGGCCGAAGACGAGAGCGTTCGGCGCTGGCTGCTTGCCCAGCAGAGAGGCCTGGGCGGCCCTCCATCGCAAGCAATCGGCGACGCTCCGTAGAAATCGCGACGGCCCGGGCGACATGGAGCGGGCGCACATCGCGTGCCGAATCCACATCGAGGCAAAGCCATGAAACTCTATATGACTCCGCTGTCACCCAACGTTCGTCGTGTCCGCATCACCGCGGCCGCGCTCGAGATTGAGCTCAGAGAGATTGTGCTCGATTTTGCGAAGGGCGAGCACAAGAGCCCAGAATACTTGGCGCTCAACCCCAACGGCGCCGTGCCCACGCTGGTAGACGGCGACTTGGTGCTCAGCGAATCGCGCGCCATCATGGGCTACCTGGCGTCCACGAAACCGCAGTCCGGCCTGGTTCCGAAAGACGCGCGGGCCCGAGCCGACCTGGCCCGCTGGCAGTTCTGGGACGCGGCCCACTTTTCGCCCCACCTGGGCACACTGACGTTCGAGACGATCATCAAGCCCATGTTGAGCTTGGGTGAGCCTCGTCGAGACAAGATTGACGAAGCGTTCGCGAGCTTACGCCGCTTCGGCGCCGTGCTCGACGGGCACCTCGCCGGCAAAGACTACCTGCTGGAAAATGAGCTGACCCTCGCCGACCTGACGATCGCGTGCTCTCTCATGTACGCGCAGCAGACGGCCGCGCCCCTCGACGACTTCGCGAACCTCCAGTCGTGGTTCCTGCGCATCCGTGACACGGAGGCGTGGAAAGTAACCGACCCTCAGCCTCCGCGGCCGGACCCAAAACGATGAGCCTTGGTGTCCGGTCAAGCGACGCCGGCTCTTTTCAACACCCTGTTAAGCTGACGCTTTTGGCCGAGGCAGAGCTTCCCACGTTTGCCATGCCGCCAGCGCGGTGTGCGCCAGCTCCACGGCTCGCGGGGTATTGGCGATGACGGGAGCCGCGTCGTGGGGAAACTGACTGATGGCCTCCAAGAGCCCTGCCGCTATGGCAAGCTCATCCACGATCTCGGTGGGAGCGAGGAGAGCCAGTGCCAGTTCCAGGGCGGTCTTCACGTCGCGTCTAAGGTGTGACGACCTCAGCGCGTCCACGGGTTGGCGACTCTTGGACATTTGCGGGCGACCTCTTTCTGGCGCCAGCTTCTGCGCATGGCGCGAAAACGAGACTAAATGCGGAGCTTTTGCTGTCAAGAGCAGAGGGCGAGCGGCGCCGACACGTCTGCGCCCGACCACCACGCCGGCAAACCCGTCAGTGTGTCGCGGTCGTTGCGGGGCAGATGAACCGTCAGCGTTTGCCCCGTCAGCCGGGCGGCACCCCGGGAACCTTCGACCTCCGGAGCAAACCCGAGGACGGCTCGGTGCCGCTCGGCCTCGCTCGCGCTCGCGACGTAGAGAGACAGCGTGCGCAGGCGCGAGTCCCAAATCAGCTTGGTGTTGCTCGAGGTAGCGCCCGGGACGCGAAACGTGACGATGACCTGGTCTACCTGCGGAGCGACGTCGAATTTCGGGCAACGTCCGTGTTGCCCCGCCGGGCAGACGAACGGCTCATCGCGGCAAATGGGAATTCGGGTGCCCGCCAAGAATGCGCCGAAGGCCTCGCTCGCTAGCTCTTTCACTTTGGTCAGCACGCGTCAGCTCCGAGCCCTAGCCGGCTCCCGGCCCTTGGAATGGCCCATAATCACGGGCTTGGGGCCGTCAACTCCCCGCGAGCCCGAAAGCGCCTCCAGGCGTGGGTCGCCCTCTTTCGCAGCAGCGGCTTTTTTGGGGAGCCCCACCTCTTGACGGCGTTGTCGCCGGTGTTTAGCGGAAAAAACAGGCGTTTCGAATCGCTCAACCTAGCTAAGAAAAAGGAGGTTCCATGTTGCGGCCAGATGATCCGTGGCTCGTCGACGACCCCGTTGATGGAGCTAGCGATTTGTTCCAGGTGTTGCCCGAGCTCCGCCCCTACGTTGCGCAGCCGCCCCGCGATCAAGAGCTCGGCCTTCGATCGTTGCTCGAGCAGCCTGAAGCGTTCGCGCACAGCTGGTGGCGCGACCAAGCCCGCAGGAGCGGCCGCACGAGCGCTGGCTCGCTGCGGCCTCACGCCCTCTAACTTTTGGCGTCGACGGAGCTACGGCGCGCGCCCGCGCGAGGTCCAAGACACCGCGGCGTCGCGACAGTCCGGTGGCACTTGGTCGAGAGCGCGGGGCTCGCATTCGATGACTCGCCCGCGGCAGTCGACGGAAATTCGGCAGCACTCCTCGAACATGTGGCGGAGCTTGTCTCGGCCTCGCGAAACCCGAGATTTTAGGCCCGAGAGCGACACTTCGAGCATCTCGGCGGCCTCTTTTTGGGTCAAGCCTTCGAGCTCGGTCAGCGTCACCGCTTCGCGGTACGGAGACGAGAGACGGCTCACGAACAGCGCCACGCATTCTCCAAGGTCACGCTGAAGAGAGTCGTCGGCTTCGTCGGGGCCGCTCGGCTCCGCGTCGCCCGCGGCCTCCAGGCTCGGCGCGCGCGCTCGTCGCCGAGCTCTGTCGACGAGCGCGCTGTGTGCCACGCGGTAGACCCAACCGCCGAACCGCTCCTCGTCGCGCAGCGTGGCGGCGCCCTGGTGCAGCCGCACCAAGATGTCTTGCAGCAGATCGTCGAGGTCGGCCGGCGAAGCCACGCGGCGCGCGAGGTAGGGGCGGAGGTGTCGCTCGAGCTCTTTCCAGGCGCCGCGGGCTTCGCTTCCAATCATCGCTTTGCCTTCACGCGCAGCAAGTAGGAGCGCAGCACGATGCCCCGCCCGGCTTGCGCCCTTCGATGGTTGCCGACGCCACGTAGTCTTCTGCGCCAGGCATGCATTGCGCGATGATGGCGCCGCTCTCGGGCTTGGCGACGATGCGAACGTCTTCGAACCCAGCTTCGTGCAGCATGTCTTCTAGATCCGCCACCTTCGCTGAGCCTGCCACGCAGCCGGTCATGGCTTCGACGCTCTCGGCGAGCTCGCTGGGCATGTCTTGGAGCGCGACCACGTCGGAGATGGCGAGGCGCCCGCCAGCCCTCAGGACGCGGAACGCTTCGCGAAATACCGCGCGCTTGTCGGGTGACAGGTTGATCACGCAGTTCGAGAGGATCACGTCCACCGTGTCATCGGCCACCGGGAGGTGCTCGATTTCGCCCAAGCGAAAGTCGACGTTCGTGGACGCGACCTTGCGGGCGTTGCCGCGCGCCTTGGTCACCATTTCCGGAGTCATGTCGACCCCGATGACCTTGCCTGTGCCGCCGACACGCTTTGCCGCCAAGAAGCAGTCGAAGCCGCCACCGCTGCCGAGGTCGAGCACGGTCTCTCCCGGGCGGAGCGCGGCGATGGCCTGGGGATTGCCACAGCCCAGCCCCAGGTCGGCGCCCTCGGGCGCGGCGGCGAGCTCGTCCGCGGCGTAGCCCATGGCCATGCTGCCGCTGCCGCTGCCGCTCGTGCCGCAGCAGCCGACGCTGCAACCGCTCGCGCCGCTCGCGACCTTGGCGTAGGCGTTTCGTACTTGGGTCCTGATCTGGTCGTCGTTTCTAGTTTCCATTTAGCCTCCACCAGCAAGGACGCCGAGCCCGCCAAAAGGACGCAGACTTTCTGCGCCCCCTTCCCAGCCGTGGTCACCAAACTGCTTCGAGAATAATCGAAATTGCCGTTGCGCGCTCGTTCGAATTTGTTAGAAGTAGCTGGTGCCGAGCAAATTGGAGCGACACGCGGAGCAGCTGAGCGCTCTGGGCCATCCCGTGCGCCTGGCCATCCTTCGCTTCGTCGTGCAATCGGGCGACGCGGGGACGCCGGCCGGTGAGATCCAGGCCCACGTGGACCTGCCAGCGTCGACGCTGAGCCACCACTTGAAGAGGCTGGCGGACGCGGGCCTGCTCAAGACCCGGGGCGAAGGAACCTTTCACTACTACTCCGCCGACTACCCTTCGTTGCGAACCCTCACTGACTATGTGTGGGAAGACTGCTGCCGCAAAGGCAAGTCTAGCTGCTGCTAGCCGCCCACGCGCCGGCCAGCGCCGAGAAAGAAGCAGTATGAAGAAGGTCATCTTTGCCTGTGTTCACAACGCTGGCCGATCGCAGATGGCAGCCGCGTGGTTCAACATGCTCGCCGACGAAAGCAGAGCGCAGGCCATATCGGCGGGAACCCAGCCCGGAGCGCGCGTCCACCCCGAGGTGCTGCAGGCGATGCGCGAAGTGGGCATCGACCTAGCGAGCACCACGCCGCGCAAGCTGACCGACGAGCTCGCCGAAGGTGCGACGATCCTGATCACCCTGGGCTGCGGCGAGCAATGCCCGCACGTTGCAGGCCTCCGGCGCGTGGACTGGCCGCTCGAGGATCCGAAGGGCAAACCGATCGAGCGGGTGCGGGAAATCCGCGAAGAGGTCAAGAGGCTCGTGCAGCAGCTGCTGCGCACGGAAGGGTGGAACCGAGCGTGATCTCCGATCTACCGAACGCCGCCCCGGACTACCTCGACGTGCCTTGCGCGCAGAAGCTGGCCCAAGCCGGGACTTCCACGCATCGGCCTCGCATTTTGCTGCTCTACGGCTCGCTGCGAGAGCGGTCTTACAGCAAGCTGTTGACGCTCGAGGCCGAACGGCTGCTGCAGCACTTCGGCGCCGAGACGCGCGTCTACGACCCGCTCGGATTGCCGCAGCCCGATAGCGTTCCACCCGATCACCCCAAGGTGGTGGAGCTTCGCGAGCTCTCGAGCTGGTCGGAAGGGCAGGTCTGGTGCTCGCCCGAGCGGCACGGGGCCATCACCGGCATCTTCAAGAGCCAAATCGATTGGCTGCCGCTCAACTCTGGCTCGGTTCGGCCGACGCAGGGGCGCACGCTGGCGGTGATGCAGGTCTCCGGGGGGTCGCAATCCTTCAACGCGGTGAACACCCTCCGCCTGTTGGGCCGCTGGATGCGCATGGTGACAATCCCCAATCAGTCGTCGGTACCGAAAGCGTTCCAGGAGTTCGACGACGCCGGCCGCATGAAACCGTCCGCCTACTATGACCGCGTGGTCGATGTGATGGAGGAGCTCATGAAGTTCACGCTGCTGGTGCGCGACAGCTCCGATTATCTGGTCGATCGCTACAGCGAGCGAAAAGACGCAGGAAAACCCAGCGTTGCCGAACGGTTGAGCGCTCTGGCCATGTCCCATGAGAAGCCCTGAGCACGGTGGAGATGGTTGTGCGCGCAACTATTTAGTTGCGTGCGCAACTAGATGGAGGTAGCGATTGCTCCGTGGTCGTCGAGTCCAAAGCCCGAGAGCTGCAAGTTGCCGTGCAGGCGTTCGTGCGGACGTTTGGTCTGCTGGTGACGAAGCAGACGCCGTGCGGGCAGCCGGTGTCACCTTCGTACGCGCATGCCCTCATGCTCTTGTGCGCTCGCGAGGCGGCCCAGCAGCTCACGACGCAATCGGAGCTGGCCGTCGAGCTGGGGCTCGATAAAAGCAGCGTTGCGCGGCTGTGCTCACGCCTCGAAGAGGACGGCCGCATCACTCAGCGTGCGGCCCCGCAGGACGCGCGCAGCCGGCTGATCGAGCTCACGCCCGATGGCCGTAAGATGGGCGCCAACATTCAGGGGGCAAGCCTGGCGCGGTTCCGCAAGGTGCTCGGAGCCATCCCGCCGGCTCAGCGCACAGGGGTGTTGGCCGCGCTCGAATCATTGACGCAGGCCGTTGCGAGCTTGGAGGAGGAATAGCGATGAAGACGTTCGTGGCGATGGTTTTGGCTTCGGTGGCGGGGTGCCAGCCGGCGAACCCGCCCCCGCAATCCCAGGCTCCAGCTCCACCGCCCTCCGCGGCCTCTCGGCCCCCACCGCATGACGAGCTCGACCGCCTGGATCAGCGTAAGCCCTTACCGCTATTGCCGATGATGGCGAATCATCAGAAGCAGAACATGCGCGAGCACCTGGCGGTGGTTCAAGAGGTGGTCACCGCGGTCGCCACCCGAGACTTCGTCAAGGTCGCTTCGTCGGCTCAGCGCATCGGCTATTCCGAGGCGATGGGCCAGATGTGTGAGCATATGGGCGCCGGCGCGCCGGGCTTCACCGAGCAAGCGCTGGACTTTCACCGCTCGGCCGAGCGAATCATCGCCGCCGCCAAGCGTGAAGACTCGCCCGGCGTGCTGGCGGCCCTCGGCGACACGCTGTCGAAATGCACGGCGTGTCACGCCGCCTACAAGCAGAAAATCGTCAGCGAGCTCGCGAACTGAGGCTTTTGCTTCACGCCGCAGCCCGTGTGGTCCGCGCTTTCTCCGGCTGAAGCGGGCTGCCTGACGTACACTCCGGGCCGTATGGCTCGTCCTCGTTGCTCGGGCGTGGTTCTGCTGGGCAGCGCGCTCGCGGTGTCTTTGCTCGGGTGCGGCAATGGGCAGAAGTCGCCCGGCAAGGGCCCCGCGGTGGCGGCCATGGGCGGGGGCGCCGGCGCGGCCGCTACGCCATTGGGAGGCGCCGGAAGTGGCGGCGGCGGGGGTGGCTTGGTGGCTGCGGCGTCGGGCGCAGGCAGCTCGGGCGCTCCGCAAGAACCCCCGCAAGAACCGGACGTGCCCTGGGTCGATCCGTATCCGCGCGCTTGGGCGGAGCCAGCCCTCACGCGGGCGCTGGCCACGGGCGAGGTCAAGCTCTTGGGAAAGCCCCTATCGGCGTGTAGCAATCAGCTTCCGGCCGTCGGGGACCGCTGGTGTGCCTTTGCGCGCGCGCCCGAGCAAGGGCCGGCGTCGCTCTGGGTCGTCAACGTGACTCGCGTTGCCGCCGGGCTTGCCGCTGCGTGCGACCAAGAGAGCGAGAGCTGCATCAAATTGAGCGACTCGCTGTGGACGGGCGAAGACGTCTGGGGAGCTTCTCATCCGTTCACGCACCGCTTCGACGGCGACACCTTGATCTTCCACGCCGATGGCGGAGAGCCGACTCGTCACACTTACCAGGGCACCATTCATGCGTGGCGTCCGGGGTGGCCCGCAGCGCGACCAATCACGAATGCGGAAGGGGTCACGTGCACGGGCCATCGGCGGACGCCGGCTGTCTACTGCTTCCAGTCGCTCGACGTGGAAGAGCGTATGGCGGGGGACTTTGGGCCGCCCATCTGGCGCTCGTTCGACTTGATGGCAGGCCTGCTCGACGACGCGCCGGTGTCTCTCGTCCTGGTGGAGCACCTCACGGTCCCGGTCGACCAACCGTATTCGTTCGCGGTACAGCTCGATCGCGCCGGAAAGCACCTCGCCTTTTCGAGTGTGCCCCCGGGCGCCGACCGCGAAGCGCTCCGCTACGTTTCGCTCGACGAGCTAGGCACTACCCCTCCGGCGATGGTGCTCGACAACGCGTCTCAGTGGGTGCTGTCGAATGACGGCAACGCGGTGTACGCGCTCCGCGACTACGACCGCGAGCAGTACCTGGGGGAGCTGCTCGTGGCCGACTTTCCGAGCGGCCAAGGGGCTTCCACCATAGCTTCGAGCGTGTTCCACATCGATCCGGCGGGTGAGGACGACGCGCCCCTAACTGACGAAGATCGCGGGGTTGGCTACGACGTGGAGACGGAGCGAGGCTCGGCTTTCGACTTCTTGAAGGATCGGACGATGCCAGGAGCGGTCCAGCGCCTGGGCGACGGCGTGAGCGGGCCACGGCTCGCCCCGACCGGCTCGCACACGTTCCTGTTTCAAGATACCGGTGAGCCGTGGCCGCTTGCTCAGGTGATAGACCACGCCACCAACGAGGCGTGCACGCTGAATCGCGAGCTGACGGCCGAGACCTACGGCGGCCGCTTTACTCGCGACGGCCGCCGCGCCGCGTGGATCGAGTTCGGCAGCGCGGGCTCGGAAGCAGGGTACACCGCCAACCTCGACTGCAGCGACGCGGTCAAATTCGGAGACTGGGTGCTGGACTACCAGCTACAAGACGACCTCGTGATCTTCGAGGGGGGCGACGACATGGATTCGACGAGCTACCTCGAGTACGCGCGCTTGCCCAGCGCGGCCGGCCAAGCCGCTAGCGCGCCGCTGCACGTCTCCAAAGAGCCCAGCTTCCCAGTCGCCAGCTTCACGCTGGCCGACGGCACCTACTTGGCCTTCGGCGCCTCCTTCGGCTCGCCCTCCGTACCAGGCCTGTACTTGCACGGCCCCCTCGAGGCCGCGCTCGCGCCCCCCTGAGCGCGGCAGTGCTCCGGCAGGAGCGGGTGACCGCGCCCGCCGCCGCGTCGTGGGCAGGCCGCGTTTCCTACCGCGTCATCGAGGGTGTCGTGTCGTTCGCGCTTCACCATCGCCGTCGGCCCGGGCCGCACCTTGCAGGTAGACGCCCGACAGATCGCTCTCGGTGATCAGGCCAATCACCGCGCCTTCGTGGGACACGATGGGCAGCTCCCGCAGCCCGCTCGAAAGCATCCGCTCGCCCGCCGCTCGCAGATCGTCGCTGGGCTGCACCGCCACCGGTCCTTGCATCAGATCGGCGGCCAGCACCCACGCCGAGGCCTCACGTTGCGCGATGGCCACGCGCATGGTGGCGGAAGTAACGAGGCCGGTGAGCTTGCCCTCGGCGGAGACCACCGGGAAGAGCTCTTGCTGCGTGACTTGGCTCGCTTGCTCGAGCATTTCGGCCAGCGGCATGCCAGGAGCAAAGCAGACCGGCGCCGTCCCCAAGGTCACCACGTCGGACACGCGCAGCGTCTGAAGCACGCTCAGAATCAGGGTGTCGCGGTGCACCGGTGACTCGCGCAAGGTGCTGACCTGAGACTCGTACAGGGCGCGCTTGCGCAGCGCCACGAAGGCGATGCCTTGCGTCAGCATCAACGGCACCAGCAGGTCGTAGTTGCCCGCCAGCTCGCAGACCAAGACCAGCGCCGCCAACGGCACGTGGGCGATGCCCCCGTAGAACGCGCCCATCCCCACGAGCGCAAACGCGCCGGGCTGGATCGTGGGATCGTGGAGGAGGAGCTGCGCCGCTCTACCGAAAGCCCCGCCCACCATGCCGCCTATCGCGAGCGAAGGCGCGAAGTCACCCGCGCTGCCGCCGGAGCCGATGGTGAGAGACGCCGCGAATAGCTTGGCCGCGGCCAGGGCCCCGAGCATGGCCACGGCGGTCCAGCCTTCCGGCAGCCACTCGGAGCCGGCGATCGCCATTTGAACGGCGCCGTAGCCACCACCCAGCAGCCCGAGGCCCTGACCGGGCTGGTGGATGTGGTCGCCGAGCAGCACGATCAACGGGACCGCGAAGGCGCCGAGGAGCAGGCCACCGAGCGCGGGGCGCGCCCAAAGCGGCACGCGCGACGCCTGAAAGAGCGCGCGCACACGGCGAAAGACCGCCAAAAAAGCCGCGGCTAGGCCGGCGATGAGCAGCGCCAGGACTACATAGAGCGGCAGCTGCCCGGGGTGGAACGGAAAGCGCGGAACGCGCGCGAACAACGTGCTCGGCCCGAAGATGGAGATGATGACCGAGTACGAGACGACGCTCGCCAACACGGAAGGAATCAAGGCGTCGGATTCGAAGCCGTCCCGATACAGCACCTCGACCGCCAAGAGCGCCGCCCCCAGCGGGGTCCTGAACACGGCCGAGATACCCGCCGCCACCCCCGCCACGAGCAGAATCCGGCGCTCTCGCGCGCTCACCCGCAGCCAGGTCGCCACCAGCGAGCCGAGGGCGCCGCCTATTTGCATGGTCGGCCCTTCGCGGCCGCCCGCGCCGCCGGTGCCGAGCGTAGACATCGAAGCGAGCGCCTTGAGGGCGATCACGCGCGGACGGATGCGGCCACCCTGGTGGTGAAACGCGTCAATCATGGCGTCGCCTCCGCCGCCCGCGATCTCGGGCGCTAGGCGAGTGAGCAGGCCGCAAACCAAACCGCCCAGCGCCGGCAGCACCACCAAGAGCCAAGGGTGAAACTGGTGTGTTTGGACGCTCGCGGTGAGCGTCTCGCCGTCTGCTCTGAGCGGCGTGTAGCCGGCGATGCCCTCTAGAAACAGTCGTTGGCACAGCTCCAGCCCGCCGAACAGGGCCGCGCCCGCCAGGCCGGCGGCAACGCCAACGGCCGCCGCGTGGAGCAGCGCGCGTCCTACGATGCGAAACTCGAGAGCCGCGTTGTCGGCCAAGAGCGCGGGTAGCGATGCCACCCCGCGCCACGGACGTAAGCTGCGCAGGCGTTGCGGCAAAAGTGGCCAGCGCCAATCTGTCATAGGCTCCCCGAGCCGATAATGCCGAATCGTTGGAGCTGCAACTATCTCCAAATTCAGCCCCGCCCCGAGGAAATCGAAGCGCGCGCCCGGACCCAAGCTCCAGAATAGCGCCGCCGGAGGCCGTGCAGAAGCGCACCTTGCGGCTTGCGGGATCGGACATGGCCGCCCCACCCGTTGGGGCGCCGACGTCGTTAGACTCGGAGCGTGCGCCGCCCGCAGGGCGTCCACGTCCACGTCCAGGTCCGCCACGCCCGGCGTTGCCTGGCTCCGCCCCGCTAGCTTCTGCAATTGGAGCTGCGCCTGGGCAGCCCAAAAAAGAAAAACCGCCTGACTCTTCATCAGGCGGTTCTTGTGCAGCGGAGAGGACTTGAACCTCCAAGCCAGTTACGGCGCCAGCACCTCAAGCTGGTGTGTCTGCCAGTTCCACCACCGCTGCGTCGGGGTAGTAACCGAAAGGGTGCGGGGGTTTACCTCAGGGGCGGGGGAGGCTGCAAGGGTCTCGCGTCAGAAACGCGCGCCCCCGATATTTGCGGCGTTTTTGCGGCGCTAGCCGGCCTGGGCTTGGCTTTTCGGGGTGCCCCAGCCCCGGTCGCCCAAGATTGCCCCCAGCGCCGCCAGCATTTCGGGGCCCACGCGCTGGAGGTGGCTGCGGTGCTCTTTCGAGAGCGCGTGCAGTAGCTCGGCCCCGGGCTCGGTCAAGCGGACCAGCACCTGGCGCTTGTCCAGGTGGCTGCGCTCACGCCGGACCAAGCCCCGCTCCTCCAGCTTGTCGACCAGCGCCACCGCCGTGTGATGCTGCACGCACAGCCGCTCGGCGAGCGCGCGAATGTTGGGGACTTGGCGAGCCGGCAGCCCGCCGATGGCGAGCAGGAGCTGATGCTGCTGAGGCTCGATGCCGGCCGCGCGCGCCGCTTGCTCGCTGAAGGCCAGGAAGCAGCGCAGCTCGTAGCGGAAGGCGGCGAGCGCGCGCGTGTCGCTCAGGGTGACCTTGGGCGCTTTCAACCGGCCGCCACCAGGGGCAAAGACTTCTTGGGACAGCGCGCCAGCACCTGGCCGATCTCGCTCTTGCACGAGCCGCAGCCCGTGCCCGCTTTGGTGGACACGCCGATGGCTTCGACACTGTCGGCGCCCTGGGCGGCGGCGTCGCAGATTTGACCTTCGGTCACCTTGTTGCAGTTGCAAACCACGCGCGTGGCCGGATCATTCGCGGCGGTGGCCTGACACAAGAGCTCGAGCGGGTCTGCCGGCAGCGGGTCGCCGCGGTCGAAGTATTGCACGAGCGTGCCGGCCGCTTCCGTGTTGCCGACCAAGATGGCGCCGACCAAGCGTCCGTCACGCACGATCACCTTGCGGTAGTGGTCCTTGCGATCTTGCACGATTTGCAGCACGTCGTCTTCGGGGCGCTCGGGCTCGCTGATGCCCATCGTCGCGACCTCGATGCCAGCGACTTTGAGGCGCGTGTACAGCTTGGAGCCGCGGTAACTGGTGCTGGCGTTACGCCCGGTGAGCACGTCGGCCAAGACGGCGGCTTGCTCCCAAACCGGGGCGACGATGCCGTACGTCTTGCCGGCGTGCTCGGCGCACTCGCCGAACGCGTACACGCTGGGCACTTCCGTCGCCAGCGTGTCGTTGACGATGATGCCGCGGTTGACGGGCAGCCCCGAGGCTTTGGCCAGGTCGATGCGCGGCCGCACCCCGCACGCCAGCACCACGACGTCAGCGGGCCGGTTCGTGCCGTCGTCGAGGAACACGCCTTTGACACGCTCTTCCGCGTACACGGCCTCGACGGTGCGGCCCGTGCGGACGAAGATGCCCGAGCGCTCGATCTGCCGCTCCAGCATCTCTCCGCCGATCTCGTCGAGCTGGGCGTTCATCAGCGTCTTTTTCAGCTGCACGACGGTCACGTGCAGGCCGCGGTCGGCTAGCACTTTGGCCGCCTCGAGCCCCAGCAGGCCGCCCCCGACCACGATGGCGCTGTCGCCGGGCCGTGCGCTCTCGCGCATGCGCATGCAGTCGCCCATGGTGCGGTAGACGAAGATGCCGGGCTTGAGCTCGCCGTTGTCGTCGTTCATGCCCTCGAGCATGGGCACGACGGGTTGGCTGCCGGTGGCCAGCACGGCCACGTCGTAGGCGCGCGCTTTACCATCCTCGGTTTCGACCAGCTTGCGCAGCGTGTCGAGCCGGGTGACGCGCGTCCTGTCGTTCAGGCGGATGTTGTGGCGGTCGTACCATTCGAGCGGCTTGGTCACGATGTCGTCGGGCGAGCCACCGGCCAGCACCTTGCCGAGCATGATGCGGTTGTAAGCTCCGCCCTGCTCTTCGCCGAATACGGTGATCTCGTATTGGAACGCGGCGCCCCGCGCGACCAGCTCGTCGAGCAGCCGGCAGGTGCCCATGCCGTTGCCGATGATCGCCAGCTTCTTCTTGCTCATTTCTGCCTTTTCGAGCCGGCCGGGGCGCCTTCGGCGCGGGCCCGCACGGCGCAAATTTTGAACTCGGGCATGCGGCTGTGCGGATCCAGCGCCGGCATGGTCAAGATGTTGGCCGCGACCTTGCCGCCCCAGTGAAAGGGCGCAAACAGCGTGTCGGGCCGGATGTCTCGGCTGATTGTGGCCGACAGGGTTACCGTGCCGCGCCGGCTCTCGACCACCAGCGACTGGCCCTCGATGACGCCCAGCTCGCGAGCGAGCTGCGGATGAAGCTGCACGCGGGGCGCGGGCTTGGCTTCTTGCAGCTGTGGCACCCGGCGCGTCTGGGCGCCCGAGTTGTAGTGCTCTTTGTATCGGCCGGTCGTGAAGAACAACGGGTAGTCGGCGTCGGGCAGCTCGGCGGCGGGCGTATGCGGGACGGCGTGCAAGCGCGCTCGCCCGTTCGGGAACGCAAAGCGCTCGGCGAAGAGCCGCGGGGTGCCGGGATGCGTGGGGGCCGGGCAGGGCCAAAAAACGCCTTTTTCTCGGCGAATGCGCGCGTAGCTGATGCCGCTGTAGTCGGCCTTGGCGCCCGCGGTCGCGCGTCGCAGCTCGTCGAACACCGCCTCGGCGCCGTCGTAACGGAAGCCGCGCGCGAACCCGAGCCGCTCGGCCAGCTCGGCGATGATCTCCAGGTCGGTCTTCACTCCTTCGGGCGCTGGGCGCACGCGCTCGCGCAAGATGACGCGGCCCTCCAGGTTGGTCAGCGTGCCTTCTTCTTCGGCGAATTGCGCGACGGGCAAGATGGCGTGGGCGGCCTCGGCGGTCTCGTTCACGAAGGCGTCGCACACCACGAGCAGCTCCAGCTGCTTGAGCTTGGCCTCGATGTTGCGGGCATTGGGAGAGGCCACGACCACGTTGGAGCCGAAGACCAGCAGCGAGCGGATGCCACCCCTCGGACCCATGGCGTCCAATAGCTCGTAGGCGCTCTTGCCTTTGCCCGGCAACGACGCGGGCTCGACGCCCCAGACCTTGGCCACGGCCGCGCGGTGCTCGGGATCTTCGATCAGCCGGTAGCCGGGCAGTTGGTCGGCTTTTTGCCCGTGCTCGCGCCCGCCCTGGCCGTTGCCTTGGCCCGTCAGGCAGCCGTAGCCGCTCGCCGGTTTGCCCACCTTGCCGAGCGCCAGCATGAAATTCGTGAACGAGAGCACCGTATGGGTGCCCTTGGCCTGCTGCTCGGCGCCTCGCCCCGAGAGGAGCATGCTGCTCTCGGCCCGCGCCATCAGCTCCACGGCGCGCCGCTGCCTATCGAGCGAGACGCCGGTCACGCGCTCGACGTAAGTAGAGTCGCAGCTCAAGAGCGAACGCCGCAGCTCGTCGAAGCCCTCCGTTCGGCTCGCGACGTATTCGTGATCGACCAAGCCGCGTTCGAGCGCGATGGCCAAGAGCCCGTTGGCCAGCAAGAGGTCGGTGCCGGGCGTCGGCTGCAAATGCAGCGTGGCGCCGCGCGCGGTGTCGGTCAGCCGCGGGTCGACGACGATGAGCTGACCGCCGCGCTCTTTTTGCGCGTACACCCACTGCATGATGGGCGGCATGGTCTCGGCGCAGTTCGAGCCCCACAGCATCAACACCCGCGTCTCGGCGATGTCCGAGACCGGAAACGGCAGGCCGCGATCGATACCGAAGGCGCGGTTTTGGCCGGCCGCCGCCGACGACATGCAGTAGCGGCCGTTGTAGTCGATGTTGCACGTGCCCAGCGCCACGCGCGCGAACTTGCCGAGTAAGTAGGCCTTTTCGTTGGTCAGCGCGCCGCTGCCGAACACTCCGACGGCCTGCTTGCCGTGCTCCTTCTGCAGCGCCAGCAGGCGTTCGGCCACGAAATCGAGCGCGCTCGACCAAGACGTGGGCACGAGGCGACCGTTCGGCTGTCGCAGCAAGGGCTGCTGCACGCGCTCGGGGTGATCGAGCAGCGCGGCCGACGTGAAGCCCTTGATGCACATCTGCCCGCGGTTCACCGGAAACTCCGGATCGGCGGCGATGCGCAGCTGCGTCGACGTGCCTCGAACCGTGGTCACTTCCATTCCGCACTGAAAGGCGCAGTACGGACAATGGGTCTTCGTGGTCTCGGTAGTGACGGCCGCCAAGTGCGGCGCGGTGCGTGACATTCGGGCGAGTTTGGTTGTCGCCCGGCGCGCGTTTCGCGCCGATGTCGTCGCGGTGTTGGGCCGATGAAAAATATCGAGGTTCGATAGATTTCACGCCCCCGCGCGGCGCTGCCCGCGGCTCAAGCGGCCAGCGTGCGACAAGCGGCGAGCGGGCGCTGCTGCCCCGAAGCGCGACGCGAGAGCGCGGCCCCCAGCGCTAAACCCTGAAGGGTGAGCCGCTCACCCTCGGGGCAAAAGCTGAGCAGGCCTTGCCGCTCCAGGTCGTCGAAGGCGGCCTGCAGGGCGGACACGCTGACGCGTGAGCGCCGGCAAAAGGCCGTCAGGTTGGGCCGGCGGCCAGCGCGCGCCGAGCGGAAGATCAGGGCCAAAAGGGCTTGAGGGAGTGGCATCTGCATACGTGTTCAGTATCAAGGCACTGAACGGAGGTCCACTATTTGGCAGACGCTATCGTCACTTCGATAACCGGTTCAGCAGGGCGCCCCCAAGGCGCGTTCGAGGTCGCCCAGCGGATCGAGCACGGCCGAGAGCGTGCTGCGCAGCGGGCCCGAGTCGAGGCCGCGCGTAGCGCGCCAGGCTTGGTAGCGAGCTTCTCCGAGCGCGAGACCGGCCAGGGGCGTGAAGGCGAGATCGAGCGCGCTCGGGCGAACGCCGTTGGCTTCGAACCCGTACTCCCACGTTGCGCTGGCCAGGCCCGTGAACAACAGGGCTTGCCAGGGTCGCAAGCGGCACGTCCGCGCGCGCAGGTACAGCTCGCTGCCGAACAGGCCATGGCCGAGCACGTTGATCTGCCAGCGATCGCCGTCCGCTCGGAACCATGGCTGCGAGCTGTCCCAGAGCGGGGGCCGCGTGAAGGCGTCGTGGTAGCGTAGGCCGAGCGAGACACGACTCGTTTCGGCGAATGGGTGGGGCCACAGGTACGCTTCGCTCAGCCGCATGACGCTCATCAAGGCCAGCGCGTGGACGAGCGGGACGGTCAAGCGCGCGGCTGGCTCGGGCGGCGCGGCTGCCGTAGCGGCCGTTGGCGCGGAGGCGGTTGCGGCTGCTTCTTCCGCGCTCGCCCCACGCCCCGCCAAGCTGAAGGCGAGCGCGAGCAGCGCTAGGGGCGCGCCACGGCTCGCGGGGCGGGGCGCGCCCAGGCCGGTCATCACTTGCGGCGGGTGAAGCTCGGCTCGGCCGCGAGAGAGGCGAAATAGTCGAGAAAACCCAGCATGCCGGCGGTAAATTCGGCCCGACGCGCCTCACCCAAACAAGCCACGTTGCTGGCGAACGCGTAGGCGCTGACGTAGCCGCTCACGCAGCTTCCGACCTTGTCTTGCGCGGCCAGCTGGGTTGAAAGATCGTCCAAGCCCGTGAAGCTGAACAGGGTCTGGCCGCCGTCGACGAGCGTGCCGCTCGCGTCGATGGTCTGCCCTTTCTCGTTTTCGCGGTACCGTCCGAACTGATCGTAGTGCTCGAAGCCGAAGCCCAGCGGATCGAACAACTTGTGGCATGCGGGGCAGGCCGTGCCGGCCGACATGTGCTGCGTCTCGTAGCGGGCGCGCGTGGTGACGGCGTCGGTGGGCTGTGAGTCGGGTAGCGCGGGCACGTTGGGCGGCACGTCGGGCTTGGTGCCGCACAGCAGCCGCTGAAAGACGAGCAGGCCGCGCAACGTGGGCGACGACGCGGATTCGTGCGAGTGCGAGGCGATCACGCTGCCTTGCGCCAGCACGCCCACGCCCCGCCCGGCGGGCCGCGTTACCTTGGCGTAGTCGGCGCTCGGCGCCGGAAAGCCGTAGAACGTCGCCAACGTGGCGGACGGCGTCGTGAAGTCGGCCGTGAGCAGCTCTTTGTGGCCGCCGCGCCCCGTGAACACCGTTTCTTGCAGGAATTGCCGCGTTTCTTTGGCCATATCGGGTGACGCAGCCGCGAAGGCGGCGTCGCCGGCCAACGTGGGCGGCACTTGATCGTAGCCGAGCCAACCCTTGAAGAAGCCGTGCACCACCTCTTGCCCGGCAGGTGTCGCCAACAGCGCGGCGGCGGCCGCGCTGAGCTGGTCGGGCGACTGCAGCTGGTTGTCGGCGGCCTGCTGGAGCAGCGCCTCGCTCGGCGTGGTGCCCGAGAACGTGTACGACAGCTCGGCGGCGATCTCGTACTGGCTCAGCTGGTACTCGCCCGCGTTGCTCACGCCAATCTCGCGCCGGTAGAGCGCGTGCGGCGACTGAACCAAGCCGGTCAGCATCCAGCCGAGCGCGCTGGCGAAGCCGGCCGTCGCCAGCTGGCCATCGAAGTACGCCAGGTAGCGCTCCTGCTCGGCCTGAGTGAGCGGCCTGCGGAACAAACGCGGACCGTACTTGGTCAAGAACGTTTGGGCGCAGGCGTGGTCGCCCGCGGAAGCGCAGGGCAGCACCTGCGACAACACCGGCTCTGCCGTCACGGTGGTCGCCAGCGTGCGCGCCGCGCTCAAGATCTTACCGGCGATTTGCTCGCCCACCGTGAGCAGCGCCGGATCGTTGTTGAAGCCGAGCGGCGAGGCGACCTCGGCCAAGCCCGTGCTCCATTTTCCCTTGGCTTGCGGGAAAATATCGTCGAGCGAACGCTGCAGCTCGGACGCGGTCAGCCGACGCAGCTGCGGCCGCGCGATGCTGGAGGTGCCGCACGACTGGGCGAGCGTGCCGATGCCGATGCTGGCCATGCTGCCACCCGCGCCGGTGCCGCCCGTGCTGGAGTTGCCTCCGGTGGTGGTGGCGGTTCCGGCCGAGCCGGAGTCGCTCGGCTTGGCGGGGCCTTCGGCCGAGCACGCCACCAGCCAGAGCAGCGAAGCCGAGACCGCGCCCTGAGTCAGCAGTCGGAGCGCGCTCACGCCAGCACCTCTTGCACCACGCCGGTGGAGTCACCAAAGCTCATCAGCGGAGCGCCCATGGCCTGCGCCAGCGTCAAGTACAGATCGGTGGCGGGCCGATCGACCTCGTTTCTCACCACGCGGCCGGTCTTGAGCGCGCCCCCGCCGCCGCCGATCGTCACGAGCGGCAAATACTGCCGAATCCAAGGCATGCCATCGGGGTGGTAGCTGCTCGGATAATCGGCGGAAGAGAGGTTGTGATACTGCCCGTCGCCGATTTCACTGCACAGGTAGATGATGGTGTTGTCGATGATCTTGGTGCCGGGCGCCGCCGGATCGTCGGCCAGCAGGGGCGTCACCAGAGCGTCGGCGATTTGCTGGGTGAACCAGCGCTGCGTCGTGGCAAAATCTTGCACGTCTTTGCTGGCCGGGGTCGTGATGTTGCTCTCGGGCCCGACGTGCGACACGGCCAGGTGGTAGGCCTTGGGGATGTTGGCGAAAGCGCAGCTCAGCT
>Ga0164241_10000635_pt1 | contig 57718 bp, 55 predicted proteins | sample OricomyardsoilBY_FD_108780 | JGI IMG/M metagenome (GOLD analysis project Ga0164241, IMG submission 108780) | Backyard soil microbial communities from Emeryville, California, USA - Original compost - Back yard soil (BY) | ecosystem: Environmental > Terrestrial > Soil > Unclassified | place: USA... | reverse complement strand
CGGCGGTGCAAGTGCGAGCGGCGGTGCGAGTGCGAGCGGCGGTGCAAGTGCGAGCGGCGGTGCGAGTGCGAGCGGCGGTGCAAGTGCGAGCGGCGGTGCAGGTATCAACACGGGAGGCGCGGAGAACGGCCTCGGCGGTTCAATGGATAGCTCGAGCGGAGGAGCGTTCACCGGTACTTGCAATGAGTCGAAGCCGGCAAGCGCGAACGCTTCTGGCAGCGGACCGCACGAGGTGATTGTCGAGACCAACTCGGACCCAGGAATTGTCGAAGGCACGATTTTTCGACCGGCCGACCTGGGTGGCGACGAAAGGTATCCCATCCTGGTTTGGGGCCAAGGCGGCTGTTCGAAGAACGGGCTATCTAATGTGACTGCTATGGCCGAAATCGCCTCACACGGCTATTTCGTGATTGCAGACGGGACACCCAATGGCACAGGCAGCCGCCCCATGGATCGCTCACAGCTCGATGCGATGGGAGCTCCCCTCATCGCTTACGTGGATTGGATTTTGGCTGAAAACGAGAAGCCTTGCAGCGCTTACTATCAGAGCGTCCTGCCGAGTAAGATTGCATCCAACGGGTTCTCCTGTGGTGGAATGATGGCACAGGGCACGGTAACCGATCCTCGCCTCGTCACTTGGGGAGTAACGAGCAGCGGCATGGCGGGGGCTGACCAATCCTTTTATGATCTGATCGACACGCCGGTCCTCTTCGTCGAAGGAGGGCCGGAAGAAGTTGCCTACGACGGTGGCTTAGAAGGTTATCAAAAGATTAGTGCCGAGGGCGTGCCGGTGCTGTGGTTCAGCGCGAATCTGGGCCACGGCGGGGACCTCTTCACGCCGGACGGAGGCGACTTCACAAGTATCAACTTGGCTTGGCTGAATTGGTGGCTGAAAGATGACGAGACCCAGACCGGAAAGGGCATGCTTGTCGGTGCAAGCTGCCCTTATTGCAGTGACAGTGCCTGGGAAGTGAAGTCCGCTAACCTCCCCTGAGTTCGAAACATCTCGAGGCCCCAGTTGAACCGCAGGAGCGAAAACGCCCCGGCCAGTCCCAAGAGTGAGTGTTATGAGCGCTAGACCATCAATGCATCTCCCTTGGAACCCAACGGACCGTTCGTATCGACTCGGGATTCGAGAGCGGCTCTTGAGCAGCGCGCTCCTGTTTCTCATTGCCCAAGCGGCGGGGTGCTCGAGCACGGAAGGACGAGGGCCCGGAGCGGGCGGAAGTGCAAGTGCCGCCATCGGAGGAACCGGCGCCGCCGTCGGAGGCGCGACCCCTGGGGGCGAGTCGGGTATGGGTGGTTCGGGGGTGTCCTCGGGTGGAGTTTCCGCGATGGGGGGCACGGGTATGGGCGGAGCGAATGCGGGTGGAACTTCGGCTGGCGGGTCCGACAATAGCGGCGGACTTACGAGCATCGGGGGAGCCACGCCGAGTGGTGGAGCGCCCACCAGCGGAGGCTCCTCGGGCATTGGTGGTTCAGCGAGTAGTCCTCTTTCACCTGGGTGCGGTACGGAGTTCTCGGCTCCGCCAGCCAAGAGCCAACAGCAGACCTTGGAGATTCTCGGCGATTCTCGCTACTACTTGGTGGACGTTCCGGCAAACGCGGATAACGAGACCCCGCTCATGCTCGTCTTCGCGTTGCATGGGTTCGATATGAACAACATCGCGGTGGTGAATTTATTCAACTTCACCCAACGGTCTGGGGGTAAGGCGATCACGGTTTGGCCCCAGGGCGAAGGTCCTCATCCCGGAGACGTGTCCCACTGGGGCGATGAGGTCCTCAAGTCAACCTGGACTCCCAATGAGAAAAACTACGCTTTTCTCGAACAGATCATGACCGACCTTGGTGAACGATACTGCATCGATCGCCAGCGAACCTTCATCGCGGGCTTTAGCATGGGAGGGTTCTTTACAAATCAGATCGCGTGCGATCACAGCGATTGGTTTCGTGCCTTCGCGCCGGTCGCCGGTGGCGGTCCTCAAGCGTGCGCGAACGACGGCGTGCAGAGCGCGATCATGGTGCAACACGGCACCGCCGATCCGATCGTAGACTTGTCGAGCGGCGAGGGCAGTCGCGACTTCTGGGCAGCTCAAAACGAATGCGGTCAGTCCTCCTCCTCTTCGCTCAACAACTGCACCTTCTATGAGGGATGTACGGAAGGAAAGCCTGTGGCGTGGTGCACGGGCAACTACGACCACTACATTCCGAGCGAGGCTGCGAGCAACATCTGGTCGTTCTTTAGCAGTTTTTAAGCATCGCCCGTTGGCGACCGGTCGTCCGGCATTTCATCATGGGTTCGCCCGCTCATTCGTGGGCTGAGTGAAGTTGTAGCCCCTCGATCTCAACCTCCTCGAGAACCATGGCAGCAACAGGGGGCGATGCATTCCTGGAACGGATCGCATCACCCCGATTGGGATCGTCGGCGCTGCTGGCTGGAGACCGCCCTTCGTGAATGGACCTACTCGATGTTCGCCGACCTGAAATCCCACCCGCCATCCATGCAAAACTCGCAATTCGCGCCGATGAGGAAAGCCTTACCCGTGGCCCCCATGTCGCCTTTGAGTTGCCAGTTCAGCCAGGCCAGATTGACAAGATTGAAGTTGCCTCTGCCCTGACCCAGGTCTCCTCCGTGGCCGGCGCTAGTCTTAGAGAAGTAGATGATCGGCTTTCCAAGTGCGCTGATCGCGTTGTAGTCGTTCAGGCCATTTTGGTAGGCAATGTCATCGCCGTTGTTGCTGTCGCCCCCGTTCATAATCTTGAACGGTGTGTGAATCGCGTTGTAAAGCTGCGCGTTCGCTCCCATCAGCCCGCTACTCGTGATTCCGATGGCGGAGAACCGAGGATCGTCAGAGACGTTCTCTGCCATCAATCCGCCGCACGAAAATCCATCGGCCGCCACCTTCGTAGCGTCTAGGCTCTGGTAGTAGTCGCTACACGGCTCCTCATTCTGTTCCGTCGCCCAAGTCACGTAGTCGAGCAGGGCGTCTCCACTCTGTCCGCCGGCGCAAGCGTTCGTTCCACCCGGGGTGCCATCAGCGACGACGAAGTATCCCCACGATGCGATCTCACCCATGGCGGCTCGGTTCGACAAGCCGTCCTGCGAACATCCACCCTCGCCCCAGACGAAAATTGGGTACTTTTCGCCGCCGCCCAAATCTTTCGGCCTGAAGATAGTCCCGCACTTAATTCCGTCGTCGGGGTTCGTCTCGATGACCACTTCGTGCGGACCGGTTCCCGATACTTTTGTCCCCGTGTCTCTGGACGGCGTCGTGTCGTCTTCAGAGGGCACGCAAGCGACACTGCCACCGGAGCCTCCACCGCTGCCGCTGTCTCCACCCGTCGCTGAGCCACCCGCTCCCGAGTCGTCACCGCCTCCCACACCATCATCGCGACCTCCTGTAGCGCCGCCTCCGGCCCCGACTGTCGACCCACCCGACCCCTCGGACGACTTGCCGCCACTCGCAACCGAACCGCCACTCGCAACCGAACCGCCACTCGCAACCGAACCGCCACTCGGAGTTGTTCCGCCCGTCGCCGTCAAGCCTCCAGTTCCATCTGCGGGCGCACCGGCCCCGTTGGAACATCCAAGGCAACCGACGATGCCCAATACGCAAGTGAACCAAGTCTTCTTTTGTAGTTTCATGAAACCGACTCCCGCGTCGCGTGAATGTGAGCGTTCACATTGATTTACTCCCTATGCACGGGTCTGCTTCTCGGAACTGGCAAAAATCGGGGAATATGCGCGAAAATTACAGACACGCAGCACTACTCCGAGGACATGGTTGCGCTGCCACGAGTCAAGTCTCAGGTACGCTAAACGAGCGACTTGATGCACGAGTCTCCAGTCGCGCGGCCAGGGCGCGAGCACGTCGCTGAAGAGACCGATGCCCTTCTGAAGCAGATTTTGAGCCGGCGGCCCATGCAGAGCACGAGATCAAGCGATTGAGCTCTTTGAACAGGTTTCTGATCTAACCGCTCGCGAGCGTGGCTTGGCCGGCTGGCGACTGCAAATACTCCTCCGAATCGACTGGCGCGCCTAGGACCTCGAATGAACTCGAGCGCGTTGAAAATAGTATGCGTACCGGTGGGACTAAACCCTGAGGTCCAGCCGGGCCGCTGTTGTGATCGCGCCGTAGGGCTGCTGGAGCAGAAGGACCCGGGAACCGTCGTTTGCGGTCGTGACGTCACGTGTACAAACGATGTTCTCATTCCAGGTCGTGCCGTTGACGATCTCGAGGTCGTCCTTATTGCTGGCGATGGCAGGGACATCATTGCCGCTGTACTTGAGGCCATCGCTGGCGCTGCCGCTGGTCCAAGCCCAGTCGTGTTGGCCCGCGGTGACCGTATACGTTCCGCTCCCCCCCAGCGACGTAACGCGTCTACTCGCCATGAGCGCGCGCTTGTCGTTCACGTAAAGGTTCCGCAGCTTCGTCGAACGGTCGAGGGATGCCTTGTAGATGCCGCCGCTGTGTTCGGTCCAGCTGCCCACCCGCGTCGAGCCGCTCAGAACGGGCCTCTCGTCGGGATACGCTTCGTAATGGATGCGGTGCCCGGTCACAGTCGAGACCGCCCCCTGCAGGCCACGACGTCAATCAAGGGTTGGCGCGCCGGAACCCCCAGGGACGCACGCGCCGAACGTGTTGTTCGGAGGCCATGCGTCGACCATGAACGCGCAGCAGATCGCTGCGCGTTACGATGGCGCTGAGGCGACCTTCGTCGACGACGAGCAGGCGGCCGATCCCTTCCCGCACCATCAGATCGGCGGCCTCGCGGGCCGAAGCCTCGGCGCGAATCAACACAGGGGAACGCGCGAGGATAGCCGCAATCGTGAGCTCTGGCCGTACGCCAGGAGCGAGGAACTCGCGCTCGGCGACTACGCCGACCAGAGTCTCTCCGTCGAGGACGGGAAAGCCAGCATGACGCTGTAGAACGCCCTCATGCTCAAGCCAATCGCGTACCTCGGCGACCGTTTGGTTCGCTTGGAGGGTTACGACCGGGCTTGAGCCGATCTCGCGAACGAGCACCTGGGCGAGGAAGTCCGCAGTGTAATCCATAGGAACCGGTCGGCCTCGGCGCGCGATTTTCTCGGTCATGATTGAGTGCTTCGAGAGCACACAGGCCACCAGGTACGCGGCCATGCATCCGCCGAGCAGCGGCAAGAGTCCGACGGCTTGCCGCGTCGTCTCAAACGCGAACACGATCGAGGCCAAGGGTGCGCGGGACGCGCCGGCGAACATCGCTGCCATTCCGACTAGCGCGCCTAGACGAGGATCGATGCCGGCTTCGGGGGCTAGCCGAGCGAGGAGCATCGAAGCCGCGGCGCCGGCTCCGCCTCCCACCGTGAAGAGGGGCGCCAGCGTTCCGCCCGAGGTGCCGCTACCCAGGGAAAAAAGCCACGAAATGAGCTTCAAGGCACACAGCGAAAAGAGGGCGCTTCCTGCGAGCTCCCCCGACACCATCTGTTCGATGTTGTCATAGCCTACTCCCATCGTCCGAGGCGCCACGAGGCCGACGAGCCCAACAGGGAGCGCACCGAGCGCTGGCCACCACATCCAATGAATGGGCAGCCGCTCGAACCCGTCTTCTACCGCGTATACCGCTTTGGTGACACCGACCGCGAGCAACCCAAGCAGCGCGCCCACGAGGACGTAAGCGAAGATGGCAGCGGCGCCCGGCTGCTCCAGAACTCCGACCGAGAAGGCAGGAGCAGTCCCGACGAAGGCAACGCGCAGGGCAGCCGCGATCGACGCAGCGAACGCCACGGGAACTAAGGAGCGTGCGCGATACTCGAAGAGGAGCAGTTCAATAGCGAGCAGGACGGCGGCCACGGGTGAGCCAAACGTCGCGGACATACCGGCAGCGGCGCCCGAGGCCAGCAGAATTTTGCGCTCTTCTGCCGTAATTTTAGCAAATTGTCCGACGAGCGAGCCGAGCGCGCCGCCGGTCGCGATGATGGGACCCTCGGCTCCGAATGGCCCGCCTGTGCCGATGGACACTACAGCGGACAGGGGTTTCATGAACAACACACGTGCCGGTATGCGACTCTCGTTGAAGAGCACTTGCTCCATGGCCTCGGGAATGCCGTGACCACGGATCGCTTTCGACCCGTAACGCGCCATGAGTCCGACGATCAGCGCACCCGTGACAGGGACGAGCACCACCCACGCGCCCAAAGAGTTGTCCGCCGGAGACGCCGGAGCGAGCGAAAAGCGACCGAAGAACGCGAGGTTCGTGACCAGGGCAAGACTCGACGCTAATACCTCTGCGATTAAGGCTGCGGCGGCCCCAATTCCTAGTGCCATAGCCGTGATGGCGAGGGTGCGTGGCGAGAGCGAGCCTCCCTGTGCCGAGACGTGGGCCGCAGCGAGCGCTGGACCCATCGAAGGAGCCACAGGCAATGCGCCCAAAAGTGCCACGTTTTCTTCGGAAGTTTCTGTTTCGCTATTTTGAGACAAGGGGTCGTTTTTTCCTTCGTTTAGGATCCTCGAAGAAGAGAGGCGCGCTGTCCTCCAGGCCGAACGAGTCTGCCATCACGGAGAGCGCTGAGCGCAGCACGCAAAGATCTCGAGGCGGAAGCTGCTGAAGAACGTCAATCAGCTTGCCCTGATAGGGTTCAGGCGCTCGCTTCAAAAGCTGTGCGCCCTGGCGCGTGAGCGAGAGCGAGCTCTTACGACGATCCTCTTCGTCTAGAGTCTTTGTTACGAGTTTCTGCGCTACGAGGCGCGCCACGATAACCGAGACAGAGCTCGGGTCTGTCATGGTGCGTTCGGACAGCTGCCGAATCGAGGCGCCCGGCTCTAGGGATAGCTCACGGAGCACGAACAGTTGCGCGCCCGTCACCCCACAAGCTCGTTCGACTTGGTAGGAGGCGGTGCGAATGCCGTGGACCAGGCGTCGCAGTGCCTGCAGCGCAAGCTCGGCTTCGTCGCTCCCTGGCAATTGCATGGAGTCCCATGTATCACTGGTCCGGTAAAGTTCAAGCAAATGAAGGCCTCATTTCCCGCAAGACGGGCAGTGTCCTTGGGGGCAGCCGTTTGCGGAGGCTGGAGCGGCAGAAAAGCATCAGCGTCGGGAGTGACCCGGGCGCGCGGAGGAGCCGGTGCGCTCGGAGTACTAGCGTGAAACGTCGCGCTCGAGTTGGTCGAGGTGCTCGCGGATGTGTGCGGCTTCGGCGGCAGTTCCCGCTAGTCCGATCGCCTGAGTGAAGGCACGTCGGGCGTCGCTGTTTCGCCCGAGCTGCTTGAGCAAAGCTCCACGCAGGCCATGAAAGTAGAAGTAGCCCTGGAGCGGCTCGCTGAGGCCATCGACCATTTCTAAAGCGGCCTCGGCCCCGCGCACCTTGGACACGGCGACGGCGCGATTGAGTGTCACGATGGGGGAGGGGGCTCGCAGCTCGAGAGCAGCATAAAGTTGGTCTATTCCGGCCCAATCCGTGTCTTGGGGCTGCTTGGCGCGGGCGTGAAGGGCGGCTATCGCGGCCTGGATTTGGTAGGGCCCGGGGCGTCGATGCAGCATGGCCTTGTCGAGCATGGCCAGAGCCTCGCCGATGAGCGTTTGGTTCCAGCGGGCGCGGTCCTGATGCTCTAAGAGAACGAGCGAGCCCTGCTCGTCAAAACGCGTGAGCTTGCGGGAGTGTTGTAAGAGCATGAGCGCCAACAGACCCATCAGCTCGGGCTCAGAAGGAAAGAGCCGGAGCACGAGCCTCGCTAGCCGAATGCCCTCGTCACATAGACTGGCCCGCTCGCTGCTCGGACTCGAATCGGAGTAACCCTCGTTAAAAACGAGATAGATCATGGTTAGGACAGCAGCCAATCTTTCGGCGCGCTCGACGGGCCCGGGAGTCTCGAAGGGGAGGCCCTGGTTGGCGATGCGGACCTTGGCGCGCGTGATGCGCTGTTCCATGGCACGCTCGTCGACTAGAAATGCGCGTGCGATTTGGCGGACGGTGAGGCCTGATACCACCCTGAGCGCGAGTGCAATCTGCTGGGTCGCGGGCAACTCTGGGTTGGAGCAGGTAAACAAGAGGCGAAGAACGTCGTCCCGGTAGTGGGATTCGTCGAGCCGCTCCGCCCAGCTCTGCTCGACGTCCTCGCGATCCGAAATCGCCTGTTCATCGGGTAAGGTCGTCAGTCGCGACTGTCGCCGCACCTGGTCGAGCGTCACGTTACGGCCGACCAGAATCAACCAGGCTTCAGCGTCGCGCGGAGGGCCATTTTCTTTCCATTTCGAAAGAGCGCGCAGGCAAGCTTCTTGAAACGCCTCCTCAGCGAGATCGAGATCGCGAAAGTAGCGCAAGAGCGCCGCTAACGCGCGAGGACGCGCGGCGATGAGACGCGACTCTATCCAACCCGGATCCGGGACTTCAACCATCGTTCGCCGCTGGCCTTGCTTCAGTATTGGGGCCGCCGACAACTGCGGCGCCATTCGGATAGAACAACATAATGGGCCGAATTTCATAAGCTCCCCCGGGGTTGGCGTCGGAGAGTTCGCGTACGATCGCCACGGCTTGCTCGAGATTTTCAACGTCGAGCACGTGGAAACCGAGGAGTTGCTCTTTGGTTTCGGCGTAGGGCCCGTCCGTCACCAGGTTCTCGTTCTTGCGGAACGTGGTGGCGGCTGTGGTTGGCATGAGTCTAACGACCGGGCCGAAGTGCCGCTTGTACTTTTCATGGACGGCGCCTAGGCAGGTCATCACGGCTGCGTCCTTCTCTTCCGACCAAGCGGAGGTGACGAGTTCATCGTTGTAGCAAAGCAAGGTGTAGAGCATGGGGCTTCGGCTTTCTGAGGACGAATCAGCGCTGCCCGATCCGACAAGGGAGGTTCACTTTTTTCCTGGGGCAGCCACAGGCCTTTTGCCTTGGAGGCGGTTTCGCTGTCCAGAGAGGCGGGTCGGGGCGGCGCGCCTACTTTTTCAGAAAAGCGGGAGGGGGTGTGTCGGAATCGACAGTCCCGGTTCGTCCTTGGAATACCAACAGGAAAACATCATGGAAAACGCAATTATATCGAACCCTTCCTCCGCCTCCGTCCCGAGCGAGCCCTCCTCTCTCTCTGGCCCCAAGGCCGAGCTATCTCGCCAGCATCCCGCGATGCTGTGGACGGGTCGGCTCCTTTCGGGTCTGTATGCCCTGTTCATGTTGGGCGCGTCCGTCACCCCCAAGCTTCTCCAAATGCCAATGGTAGACGAGCAGATGATCAAGTTTGGATGGCCGGCTGGCTCGGGGCTACTGATTGGGTTGCTCGAGTTGAGTTGCGTACTGCTCTATCTCATTCCGCGCACCAGCTTGCTCGGCTGTGTGCTCATGATGGGGGTGCTCGGCGGAGCCATCGTGACGCACATTACGGCTCACAATCCGCTCTTCAGTCACACGCTGTTTCCCATCTACGTTGGCCTCTTCATGTGGGGCGGCCTCTGGCTCCGCAGCCCTGAGCTGCGCGCGCTCTTTCCCTTCGCCAGCACATCCGAAGAAGCGAGAGCCTCGAGCAAATCACCGCTCCGTTGGCTCACCAAGTCTTTAGTTCGAAACGTCGCTCGCTAGTTCGTCGGCTATCAACAAACCTCAGATTGAAAGGAAATCTCCAATGCCCAGTACAATTCGCCTCCATCGCGTGCTCACCGCCCAACCCGCCAAAGTCTGTCGCGCCTTCCTCGAGCCGGACGCTATCGCGAGCTGGCTCCCGCCCTACGGCTTCCTTTGCACCGTGCACGAACTCGACGCGAAAGTCGGCGGGAAGCATCGCATGTCGTTCCGTAATTTCACGACGGGCCAAGGCCATTCTTTCGGTGGCACCTATCTCGAAATTGTTCCGGGCGAGAAGCTCGTCTACTCCGACAAGTTCGATGACCCCAACTTGCCTGGTGAATTGAAGGTCACCATAACGTTCAAGGCCGTATCCGTGGGCACTGAGTTAACGGTTGTGCAAGAGGGCGTGCCTGACGTGATCCCCGCCGAAGCCTGCTACCTCGGCTGGCAAGATTCTCTGCACAAACTAGCCAAGCTGGTCGAGCCAGAAATCAACCAATAGCAGCCTCTGACTCCCTTCGTAGCCCCGCGACCGGTCAACCTCCGGCGCGGGGCGTGCGTTTCGAGGAGGGTGCCCCATTTCGTCAAACCTCATCTGAGAAGAATGTGAACGTGAACATCAAACGAAGTGCGTCGACAGTTGTCCCGAAGGATCTATTCACGACACAAGTTCATACAGCTACCGTAATTCTCACAATCAATGGAAGGATTACGAAACAACGGTGCTGATGCGTCTAGGGTTGCATGCTAGAGGGACGACCGGCGGGCCAGTTGGTCCTCCTCGTGGAGACTCCCTCATGTCGACCTGCATCCGCATTTCTCGCCTCATTTCACTCCCCCTCGTCTCCACGCTGGCGCTCGCACTAGGCTCCGCCGCTTGCTCGAGTGGAACGGGCACAGGGGTAGGAAGTGGCGGCGCCGCTACAGCGGGGACGGGCGGAACGAGCTCGTCGGGAGGCGCGTCGAACTCAGGAGTCGGCGGAACTATCGGAACGGGTGGGGCCTCTTCGAGCGGAGGAGCGGGACCCGCTGCGGGCGGAGCAAATACCGGCGGAGGCACGGCGAGCGGTGGATCCACGGCTGCAGGTGGCGATTCCGCTGGCGGGTCGGGTTCAGGCTCGGGCGGCGACACGGGTGGTAGCACCGGGGGCGGCTCTTCCACGGGTATCGACGGCTACAACGACGATTTCCAGGAGTTTGCTGGCGAGGATTGTGAGCTGCCCAACCCGATGATGTTAGCCGCGGGTGACCACCACCTTCCCGATCCCTTCCTGATGAGCGACGGCACGCGCATGTCGACTAAGGATCAGTGGAAGTGCCAGCGGGCATGGCTGAAGAAGACGGTGGAGGCCTTCGTCCATGGGGCCAAGCCCCCCAAGCCCACCACGGTCACTGGCTCCATCGCGGGTAAAAAAATCAACGTTCACGTCGAAGAGGGCGGGAAAACTGCAGATTTCTCCGTCACGGCCGATACGCCGACGGCTACGGGCCCCGTCCCAGCCGTGTTCCAGGCGGATGGCTCAGGCGTTCCAGCGAGCTTTCTCAAGGGCCTTGGCGTCGCAGCAATTCCCTACAGCCATAGCGACTCAGAGGGTGCCTTCAACAAGCTCTACTCGGGAGCCTCGGTGAGCCCGCAGATCAAATGGGCCTGGGCCGTCAGTCGCGTGATCGACGTCCTCGTCGCGGAGAAAGCCGCAGGAAATAACGACCTCATCGATCCTTCCGGTCTCGGCACTACGGGTTGTTCGTATGCGGGCAAGTCAGCGTTTACGGTCGGAGCCTTCGACGAGCGCATCGCGCTTGGCATGCCAATGGAGTCCGGCACCGGCGGGCTGGCATCCTATCGAGTCGTCAACGACAACGACAAAGGCCCGAACGGCGGTGAAGGTCCCGAGCAATTGAACGAAGCGTGCGCGAAGTGGTTCGGCCCGACCTTCTGCAGCAATCTTTCGAAAGTGGATTCGAACCCCGCCGACGCTCACTTCCTCGTCGCGATGTACGCGCCGCGCGGCTTCACGATCCTCGACAACAATCGCATCGGTCACCTGGCGCCCGTCGCGTCCTACACGGCCGACGCAGCGGGCGCTGAAGTCTTCAAAGCCCTCGGCATCCCGAACAACGTCGGCTACCACGGCGGGAACGACACAGATCCGCACAACCACTGCTCGTGGAACAAGTCGCAGGAAGAGACGGTCACGAAGGCCGTCGAAGGTTTCCTCACCAAGAAGAGTCCCCCCGCGAACTTCATGGAGCCGAAACTGAAGAATGCTAACGACCAGCCCGTAGACTGGATGAGCAGCAAGTACTTCACCTGGACCACGCCCGCGCTCAACTGAGCTGTTCAAACCGAGCTGTTCAAACCGACCGAGCTGTTCAAACCGACTGAGCTGTTCAACCGCTGGGACCGGTGACTTGAGACGCACTCAGGCTGTCGGTGCCGTGCTCGCAATGCCTACTCCAGTCACGGGCGTTTCCCTTTCCGCTCGTGAACTGGATCGGCGAATAGGCCGCATAAGCTCAGCGCTCGACAGCGCCCCGTCCTCGCCACTAGATTGGGCTCCGTGAAAGGTCGCATTCTTTTAGTCGATGACGAGCAAGACGTCCTAGATCTGTTGTCGAGCTTGCTTAGAGGCGCGGGCGCCGACGTCGAGTGCGCCGTGGACGAGTCCGAAGCCGGAGCAAAGCTCGCGGAGGCGCTTTATGATGTCGTGCTGACGGATCTCAACCTGGGCGCAAGTAGTGGCCTGGCCATTTGCGACTTGGTCAGCCGAGTGCAACCAGGGGTTCCGGTGATCGTCGTGACGGGTCACGGCAGTCTTGAGACCGCGGTCTCCGCTATTCGCGCTGGAGCTTACGATTTCATAACAAAGCCATTCGATCCTCCGATGGTTTTGGTGTCGCTGGAGCGGGCCCTCGAACATAGACGGGTTCGCGTACTGCTGAGCGAACTCGAGGGTCGTCTTCGCACGCGCGAGGCCCCCGGAGAGCTGGTGGGTGAATGTACGGCGATGAAGCGCGTCTACGATTTAATCCAGCGGGTTCGCGATACCCCTGCTTCAGTTCTAATTTCGGGTGAAAGCGGGACAGGGAAGGAGCTCGTCGCTCGCGCTCTTCATCAAGGGACCGGGCGCGCCGACAAGCGCTTCGTCGCACTCAATTGCGCCGCTATCCCGGCCAATTTGCTCGAAGACGAACTGTTCGGCCATGCTCGCGGCGCGTTTACCGACGCCCGCACCGCTCGTGCTGGCCTCTTTGAGCAAGCGAACGGTGGTACTCTGTTCCTCGACGAAATTGGCGAGATGCCGAGTGAGATGCAGCCGAAGCTCCTGCGCGTCTTACAGGAGCGAACGGTGCGGCCGATCGGGGATTCCCGGGAGATTGCGGTCGACGTGCGGATCATTGCGGCGACGAATCGTGATCTTGAAGCGGAGGTTGAGCGGGGCACCTTCCGCGAAGACCTGTTCTATCGGTTGAACGTAGTTCAGATCAGCGTCCCTCCACTCCGCGCTCGGGGCTCGGACATTTTGCTCTTGGCCGCGCATTTCATAAAGATGGTGTCGACGCGGATGAATCGGGATGTCAAAGGACTCACAGGTGAGGCCGCACACCTTCTGCTGGGCTATGATTGGCCGGGCAATGTGCGTCAACTGCAGAACTGCATCGAGAGTGCGGTCACGTTGACGCAGACGGACCATTTGACTCCTCTCGATTTGCCAGAGAAAATTCGCGGCTTTCAACCACCCGCGCGTAGCGAAGGCCCCGAACTACACCCCGAGCATGTGCTTTCCCTCGAAGAGGTTGAGCGGCGCTACATTGAACAAGTCCTCGCTCTCTCCGGAGACAACAAGAGCCAGGCCGCACGTCTCTTGGGCCTCGATCGACGGACGCTCTATCGGAAGCTCGAGCGTTACGAGCAAGGAACGAGCGGGTTAGAGGCGACGGACGATTAACAGAGAAAACCTTCCGTTTTCTCGAGTCGTTCGAAGCAAAATGCCCCAGTACGGAGCGGCGGGTGTCGCAGAACGCGACAGGCTGCTCAACGGGTCATGGCCTTTTACGACGATTGTCGTTCGCAGTGCGCCATTCTCGCCAAAGTGAAATGGCACGATGAATGCACCACTTGGGGTCGTGGAGGACGAAGCATGAACCCGTTAATCATCGAAGGAGCGCGCCTCTTGGCGCCAGCGCTCGTGACGGCAGCGAAGTCGATCCCGGCTTCGCAGCTTGCACGCTTTGGACTCTTACGAGGACCGCTGGTCGGATTCGGGCCCGTTGCTTTGGGGTTCGGCGGCGGAGCCGTGTTGATGGCGTTGATGGTCCCGGAGAGTCGACGCTGGATGATTCGGCAGACCTCACGAATGCTGAAGCGATCCGAGCTGCGGCGCGCGGAAGACTGACCAATATGACAGGGATGAATCAAGGAGCCGTGACGAGGGCGCGGGTTGTCTTAGCGGACGACGACGAGGATTGGCGCGACTTGCTCGCAGGCTCCTTGGAGCTGGCTGGTTATGAGGTCTCTCAGGCCGCTGACGGGCTTGAACTGCGCAACCTCTTGGAGGTGCTGGCGGCGCGCGGCAGTGTACCGGATCTCGTAGTCAGCGATCACAGGATGCCGCATGCCACGGGGCTAGAAGTGCTCGCCTGGACTCGTGAGCGTACGCCCGAAGTCCCGTTCATCCTGCTCTCGGCCATGGCGGCACCGCAGATTAGAGAACCGGCTCTCGAGCTTGGAGCGGTGGCTGTGTTCGCGAAGCCGGTGGACATCAAGTTCCTGCTCGCACAGGTGGGCGAGATTTTGGAGCGAAAAGCCTCCTCACACTAGGCAATCACACCAGGCAATCACACCAGGCAATCACACCAGGCAATCACACTAGGCTAGCTGCACGCGGGCAAAAAGAGATCGCTCTGTGAGCTCCAGGGTCAGCACGGCGCCGAGCCGCGTAGCCAGACGGCACGCCTCGACGAGACGATAGGGAAGAAACTCATCAACCGACCGGCCGATGTTCGACGCGTCGAGCGTTGCCCGCTTGCCCCACGGATGAGGGCGAATCGGATCACATTCGAACTCGAGCGCGAGGTGCTCAAGGAGGGTCATCTTGAGAACCGACTGCGCATCGCTGAGCTTGAGGGCGAACTCAACGAAGCCGGCAGCAAACGGAACGAGACGCGCCGTTGCTTGGTTCGTCGCGATGTTCTCTCCCAAGAGCTCCACAGATCGACGAGGATGAATGCGGCGTAGGTGTCGAACGAAAGCCTCGAGAGTCGGGAAAAGGGTCGCCGAAGAGCGTTCGAGCAGGGGCAAATCGAGAGCGAGTGCGAGCTGAGAAGGAATGCGCTCGACGAGGTAGCCGAGACGAGTCAGCCCATTCTCTGCTTTCGGGATCGGGCTTGAAGAGTCCGCATTCATTTCCATCAGTTTTAGCGCTAATTGCGCCACGCCTAGGGCCCCGCGCGCGTCGTGCGACCAGGCACCCGTGAGGTCGGCGAGGAGCCGCCGAGCTCGGCATTCGAGGGTTGCGGAGCGCATTGCGAGGCGGAGTTCACTCGGATTCTGAGCATGCGCCCTGGGAACGCGGTCGCTTGTGAGGGATGTCGTCTGCACCTTTGTGAGGGGAGCCTCGTCTGTGAGCAATCCGACGACAGGCATTCGCTCGAACACGGTATCGAGGAGCGACTCGTGCTCGGGTCCGATCATGAGACAATCAGCGTTCCAAAAGCTTGCCTCATGATTCGAGGGCGGCGCTTCTAAGACGGCCATTTCCGGAAGCGCTCGCGTGACTGTCTCCAAAATGTGGCTGGATCCGGCTACGTAGATCCGGGACGGCATGGTGGGCAGGGTATCATGATTCCTGAGGAGATTGGCGGTCGAAGCGCAAGATTCGCCGAGGGATCCAAGGCTTCTTAGACTTCTACTTCTCTTGCGTCAGTTCGAACAGCTAGAGCGACTAGGTCGAGGACTTGTTGGATGTGCAACGGGTTCAGCGAGAGACGCTGTTTGCGTCGTTCGAGCCTGAACCCGAGCCGAGCTTCCAAACGACAGGGGGTGCGCGCGTGAGAGCCCCCACGCCGCACCCCATCGCCTCCTGCCCTGCCACCTTAGGGAAGCGACGAGCCCCCTCGTCCGCTCATCAGGTTCACGAGGAAGGAGATGGCTGCAAGTACGAGGAAGACGAGGAAAAGAGTTTTGGCGATCCCCGCGGACAAGCCTGCGAGTCCTCCGAAACCGAGGACAGCCGCGACGAGCGCGATCACTAGAAAAATTACAGCATAGCGAATCATGAGTTTTCCCTTTCGTTTTGCACCCGCCGATGGGGCGGTGTTTAACGCAGTCTGATGCTGCTCTCGCAAGTGCTGTGCCACCTTTGGGATCGCCGAGTATCCCGCGCTGAATCAGCCAAAGATCCCGGCTTCGTCGTTCGTGGTACACGATGCCCCAGGGAAATGGCCCCCGCGAACGCGCGAAAAGGCTCAGGCGCAGCAGGGAAAGGGTTGCGTCAAACTGCCTCACCGTGCGCCAGGGCGCCACAAGCAAAGCTCTGAGGGCCATCCTAGCGCGAGAAGAGTGCGGCCTTGGGCCGGACTCGGAACTTCAAATTGGCTAGCAATCGGTCGATTGCGTCTCGGCATGAAGGTTGCTGTCCATGTCGAACGGAGCGAGCGAAAGCTCTGGAGCTGACGGCGTAAGACGTACTGGCTTCGGCTTCGACTCATTCCTCATTCGAAAGGCAAACGACTATGAAACCGAAATTTCAAGTACCGGCAGCGTTCTCCCTCTTCCTCGGCCTGGCCCTCAGCGCTGCCTGTGGAGGTAGCCATAAGGAGCCCGAAGGACCAGCCGAAGAGGCTGGAGAGAAGCTAGACGAAGCAGCGGAGGACACCGGTGAGGCCGCCGAGGAAGCCAAGGACGATGTCAAGGACACGGTAGAAGATGCGGAGAATTGAGGTGAGCCCACTGTGAAGGGGAGCTCTCACACAACTAACTCGTGACTTGGACAAGTTGAATCCGTGAGGGGCGTCGGCTCGACGCCCCAACTTTTGTAGGGCGACGAGTGCGAGGAGCACAAGTGCCACGGTTCTCGCCATGTCTACGTCATGTAACCCCGCGGGCTTCAACACGAGGCCGTAAGTGTTCCCCGAACTACAGCGTCCACGGCGGAGAAAAGAATTCTCCGCCGGGCAGTTTTGCTTGGAGACCAACGGGAGCCACCGCTACGGCTTCGAAGACGTCAGGACCGGGATTGCTCAGAGAGAAGAGCACACCGCTCGGGACGATCAGCGTATCGCCAGGGCCGAGTTCGTGCGGTTCGTCACCCAAGTGAGCGACCGCGCGGCCCGCGAGGGCGATAAAGATCTCTTCGCGGTCAACCGAGTGCGCTGCGCCCGGTGCGCCAGGCCTCAGCTTCAGGCGCCAGACGCTAGTCTCATGGGAACCTCGACTGGGTGAGGCGAGGCCAACGACAGCGACACCTGGAAGGCTAAAAACAGGGGCGTTTTCAGCTCGAATGACCGGCATCTTGAACTCCTCTTTGTAGGCGAATATTATTCACCGAAGTTTATTAACTCAGGTGAATTAAAATGACAAGCACGCTCGATCTCGGAATTCTGTTGGGGCTCGCCTATCAAACGTTCACGGACGAGCTGCGCGCCGACATGATCATGCGCGGATTTGACGACTTGGGCGGAGCTTACGGTTACGTTTTCCGAGCGCTCGCGGTCGACCCGCTTCACCTTCACGACCTGGCGAGCCGCTTGGGTATGACGGCTCAGGGCGCGTCCAAGATTATCAATGAAATGGAGAGCCGGGGATATGTGGAACGAAGCCCAGATCCTGAGGATGGACGCGCAAAACTGCTCCGCCTCGCCGTCCGCGGTCGTGCAGCTCTCGCCGCCGCTCGCCGTTTTCATGCAGCGTACGAGCGTCGCCTGCGCGTGAAACTGAGCGACCACTGTTTGAACGAAACGCGCCGGATGCTAGAGGCAACGGTTGCCTCCGTAGCGGCGGATCCGGCCTGCGCTCCACTTCGTGCGTTTTAAGGGTCTCGAAAGCAGGCCCAGCCTGTTCCACTGAGACCCTTGCGAGTTCTCCTGTGCAGACAGGGTAGGCTGAGGGCCGACGGTGACTTTGCGGGCTTGGCATCATACCGTTTGCCTTGACGGGGCGTGGGAGAAGGGCGCTTTTCTTCTAGAATGGCAAGATTCAGACGCTGCGTGCGGAGTGCTAGTAAGGAGTCTGTTGGGGCGAGTTTCGCCGTCTCTGACCGAGCGCGCTCTCTTCTTCTTTTCGCATTTGCGGTTCTGCCTTCGCTGGCGTGCGGCCCTCGGCCCATTGCGGCGCCGCTTCGTCCCTCAACTGGGAAGGCCACAACTGAATCGACGGAGCGTGTTGCACCCGAAACGTCGGCAGGCGATGTCCCAAAAAAGCAGCCAGCGACGGAGCCAGTGATTGAAGTCATTGGCGAAGAGCCTCCGAGTGCTCCAACTCCACCTCTTCGCCCCCAAATCCATTTCAACGAACACTACCCCGATGCCGAACAGGTGGGTCTCTTGGATTGGAAGAAGGCGCACCATGCCACGGGGCCAACATTCGAACAGGGCTGCTGGGAGTTGGCGTCTGGTGTGGGGGTTCCCGCTGTCCCAGGTCTTTTGTGCCTCGCGATGAGCGAGAATCCTCCTTTCACGTTGGCTCGTGTGTATCGACTCGAAGGGGCTCGGCTCCGTGAAGTGTGGTCGGCTACGATTCGTACCTGGACGAATTGGCTCGAGCTCACACCTTTGCTTTCGCCGAATGGAGAAAGACTCTTCTTGCGCGATCGATTCTCTGGCGCTTGCGAAGGCGCAATGGACGAAGCTCACGCGAAGGCCCAATCCAACAAGGCCCCGCCATCGGCTGAACTGCTCACCCCGGCGTGCGCTGCGTTAGGCGAGTACGCCTATGAGCGTGGCAAGTATCGCCGTACGCTGACCCGTTAGTGGGGCGGGGGTCGAGAGCCGACGAAACTCCGAGGCGAAGGTTCGGGTCTCGCTCAGGACGCCAAGCCCATCCATTCGCAGGGGAAACGCATCTATGGACTCGACGCATTTCCAAGCCGAGGATTTCATCCTCAATTCTAAAATTCGATGGGCTTGCGATAGGGAGGGTCGCCGTTTGCGCAGCCAGACCATCCGGGATAGCTGAAGCACATGTTGCGCCGGTATCCCCATTTGTTTGTGTCGAGCTCGCTCCTTGTGTCGAGCGGTCTCGCTCTCTCCGCCTGTGGGACCACTCCGGGCGATGGTACCGCGAGCGGCGGGCAGACGGCGACGGGTGGTAGCCCGAGCGTCGGCGGCGGTGCGATGACGGGGGGAGCCGCGAGCAGTGGCGGCAGTTCGAGCGGCGGAGTGGTGAACGGCGGCGGGACGCACACAGGAGGCAAGAGCAGCGGCGGGACGGGCACGGGTGGTGCGGCCGATCCAAGCAGTGGTGGCGATAGCTCGGGTGGATCTGCCAGCGGGGGCGACGGGAGTGGCGGTGGGTCGGGCAGTGACGAATGCACGCGCGAGCTGTTGGATGAAACGTTGGACGCCTACTTCGCCGCGCTCACGGCGCACGATGCCTCGACCCTCTCGCTCTCGAGCAGCGTGAAGTTCACGGAGAACGCGGAAGAATCGGAGATTGGCAGCGAGGGTCTGTGGCTCACGGCGGGTGCCGTCGAGTATTCGCAGAGAATGCTGGACGTAGAGTCATGCACCGCGGCAGCTCACGCCGTCCTCCCCGCTGGAGGGGCGGACAATGTCCTCGCGCTGCGCATCCAGATGAAGGGTGCGGAGATCACCGAGGTAGAAACGATTGCGGTGCCACCCGGAACCTACACATCGGTCACCGCGAACCCCGGCGCGATTGTCAGTATCGCGGACGATGTGGGCTGGCCCGACGCGGTGCCCGAGGCCGAGCGCAATACGCGCGAAGAGATGATGGGGTGGATGGAGAAGTACTTCTCGTTCTTTCCCATGGGCGTGTGCAATGTGGCAGGCGATTGTACGCGGCTCGAGAATGGCGGAGGCAGCTTTAGCTGCGGCGCAGGCGCTGCGTGCACGGCGGGCAACCCTGGACCGAGCGACAACAACCTGCCGTCCCGTGAGCTCCACGCGGATCCAGAAACGGGTGTTGGCATCGGCATGACCATCTATTCCCAGAATGTCGACATGCACATGTTCAAGATGGTCGATGGCCAGGTGCATGCGGTTCAAGCCGTATTTTTCCCAACGAGTGGGCAAACCGGCTGGGAGTGACGCGGTAGGGGCGTTATCGGCGCCGCTGTCCGAGGAACAACACGTGTTGCCCGCGTGAGCCCTTGCGCGCCAAAACCCGGACTACCTCGACCTGAAATCCTACGCTCGCTAGCTGTTTTTCGAAACGTTCGCTCGGTCCTGCCGACCAAACGGCGAGCACACCACCGGGCCGAAGTGCCTTCAGGCACGCGCTCACCCCGCGCGGACCGTAGAGGCGCTGATTGCTCGCTTGCGACAAGCCGACCGGACCATTGTCGACGTCGAGCAGAATACAATCGAAAGCCTGCTCCTCGCGTCGCACCGCATGGAGCACATCGCCCACTTCAACCTCGACGCGCGTGTCCGAAAGTGGGCTCCCAGCTAGCGCGCTCACATGCGTGCGATTCCAATCGACGATAGCGGGCACGAGCTCCGCGACCATCACGCGGCTGTCTGCGGGAACACGATCCAACACAGCCCGAAGCGTATACCCGAGCCCGAGGCCGCCCACGAGCACCGCTCGCGCCTGCGGCACACGCTCAAGCGCGCGCGCCGCGAGCTCTTCCTCTGAGTCGTGCATTCGACTCGACATGAGCATCTTACCGCCCACCCGCACCAGCCATTCCGAGCCCCGTTGCGCCAGCACAAACTCGGTGCCATCCGCCGTCGTCGCTGACTCAATCGTCTTGGTCTCCAGCATCTCTCATCGCGCTTTCACGGCTGCGCCCGCTTGCCCGGTAGCACTTTCTGACGCGGCGCGCGAGCCACGCTGTGCCAGCGAAGATGCGCGTGGAGTCATCGGACTTGGTGCTCGCTAGGTCGAGCCCCAAACTTGGCTAGCGGGTAGAGGAGGTCGTGGCTTCTCGAGATTTCAGAAAATTCTTGTCGCCTTATCGGGTTGAATCGCTACGCTCGGGCGTTCGGTAGCTTAGCCATGTCACAAATAACTCACCCCATTCTTGGTCCCATCGACCTCGCCGCTAGCCGATCTTGGTACGTTGAGGTCAACTTCGGGGGACGAACCGTCATTGTGGACTTGACGATAGAAACGGCAGGACTCCCCGAGTCGGCGCTGCAAGGGCTTCCGCAAGAGCTCGCTGATTTGGAGCCGCTGGATCGTGCTGCGAGAGCCGCGATTGTTGCGGATGCAAAGGCGGTTGACGAAGACTCCGCCGCAGCGCTCTACCTCACTCATCACTACGATGAGCTTGAGACCAAAATCTATCAGCGGCTATTTGGCGGAGCAGCTCCCGATTTAGACAACCCCGAGCCGTATCTTTCACGCCTTAGGCTCGTGCGGGTTGGGCTTTACCCCGAGAGCGACACGCGACGAATCGTGCTCGACTACAGTATCGATCCGGACATGACTCACTATTTGCTCTGTGTTGGGTTCGACTCGGCAAACAAGGTCGTCTCGGTCGAATTGGAGAGCTGAGGGCAAAGTTAGGGCAAAGTTCGCCCGAGCCAGGGTGTGAGCGCTAACATCTCGCTCTCCTCAATTTTCCCTGCAAATTCTAGCGGATCAATCCTAGCTGTATTTTTGCGGGTCGTAGAACTTCTCACGCTCACGGATGTCTCGGTGGGACAATCACCACTCGAGCGCGATGTTGGCTAGCGCTTCGAAATGCTGGGTGCGACAGTCGGAGGGCTCCAAGGTGGGTGGATCGACCCCTTGCCTCAGCCCCGAAACAACCAACGACGGACCCTTCCTATGGCCCTGCGAAGCACTAGCCCTCGAACCCTATCGCTTTCTCTTGTCTCTTTAATCGTGGCTGGAGCCGCCTTGGGTTGTGCTGTCCAGGTGGAAGTCCCGCCCGGTAGCTCAGGGGGTACTGTGGGCTCGGGTGGAACTGTCGGCAGCGGAGGTTCAGTGTCGCCGATGGGCGGCGGAAGCGTCGCTGGAGGCGGCCCGTCGGGTGGGGCGGTTGGTTCGGGTGGGGGCGCGGTGGCCGGCGGCGGGCCGGGTTCGGGGGGCCAGACGGCTAGCGGTGGCGCAGACGCTGCTGGTGGCAATGATGCTGCCGGCGGTGCACCCGGCGCAGGCGGCGGAAGCCCCGGCGCCATCAATTGGGGCAAGGAAGAGGACCCCAGTGCAGGCTGTCCTGTAACGGCGACTCTGCCTGAGTACGCAGCTCTAACGGCTGACGGCAAGCTTCCCGATCCGTTCAAGAAGCTGGACGGCACTCGCATCACAACCAAGGCCGAGTGGGCGTGCCGTCGGGCGGAACTGGTCAAGCAACTGGCCAAGTACATCTATGGCGAGAAGCCGATCCCCCCTAAGGAGTCTGTTTCAGGGACGGTGAGCGCCTCAATGATCACCGTCAAAGTGACCGGAGGCAAAAAGGACGCCTCGTTCAGCGTCAGCGTCAAGATGAACGGCGCTACGGGACCTGCTCCCGCTATCATCAGTTATGGCGCGGGGGCGTCGGCTCCCTCGGGCGTCGCTCAGATCACGTTTCAAGCCATCGAGGGACAAGGAGGCAGCGGTCCTAAGAATGGCCCATTCTTTGACTACTACGGTAGCGACCATCCGGCCGGCTACATGGTGGCGCAGGCCTGGCAAATCAGCCGGATTATCGACGTTCTCGAGCAGGATCCGAGCGTAATTGATCCTCAGCGCATCGGTCTCACTGGCTGTTCTCGTAACGGCAAAGGTGCATTTGCAGGTGGTGCGCTCGACAATCGCGTGGCGCTAACGATTCCGTGTGAGTCCGGCATGGGCGGCACTGTGGGTCTTCGCCTGAAAGATCAGCTCGATCCCGGTAGCAATGACAAAGCTGAGTGGCCCTATCATGCCATCAGCTACGTGCGCTGGCTGTCCGAGGTAGCGCTCGGTCCGTTTGCGACGGCAAACGACTCCGCCGGCGACAACACGGACAAGCTGCCGGTCGACATGCACGAGATGATGGCTCTCATTGCTCCTCGAGCCCTCTACATCGTAGACAACCCCAGCATCACCAATTTGGATCCCAAGTCGGCATATGTGACAGCCATGGCCGGCAAGGCCATCTTTGAGGCGCTCGGCGTAGGAGACCACTTCGCCTATCAAGGCGCAGGCGGGTCCCATTGCATGTGGCGCAGCCAATACACGCCTTCGCTGAACGCGATGGTGGATCGATTCCTGTTAGGCAAGGAGTCCACCGAGACAGGGAACTTCGATACCGATCTCAGCGGCAAGCCCGATCCCACCCAGTATTTCACTTGGGATGCGTCCGAACTGAGCGGCGAGCTATAGCGCCGACGAGTGTTTTCGCCGGACTGACTCGCCGCTTGGGCTTGTGAGCTTGGGCTTGTGAGCTTGGGCTTGTGAGCTTGGGCTTGTGAGCTTGGGCTTGTGAGCTTGGGCTTGTGAGCTTGGGCTTGTGAGCTGGAGCGGCGACAAAGCGCTTCGGCCGACGGGCCGTGTCTTCCCTCATGAGTCGCTCACTGCCATAGTTCCTTGGTGGTCGTTTTGGGGGAAACGCGCTGGCTCAGTTCTGTGCCCTGCCCGGTTCAACGCCGCGTCTATCGGCGCTGCCACGCATAGCGACGGACCTCGGGAGCAAAATGCTAACATACACACGAAATGCCGCGGCTTTCGCGACGTTCCTTCTCCTTTGGGAGTGCAGCACTCGGGCTGACGAGAACATGGCCGCCGCCGGCGGCAGTGCCAACTCGGGGGGCGCTTCGTCAACGGGGGGTCAACCATCCTCAACGAGTGGAGGAGCCGCACTGGCCGGCGGAAACGCTAACTCCGCGGGCGAACGATCATCCCAGGCCGGTCAAGGCGGCGCCTCAGAGACCGGAGGCTCCGAGGGTGCAGAGCCTCTCCTTCCACGGCCAGAGCTGGTCATCTCGGGTCAGAATGCTGGCTACTTCAAGCCGGGAAGCTGGAAGAAAGTTTCCACAGCGGCCGTCGTCACGGTGAACTCCTCCCAGACCTACCAGACCATGCGTGGCTTCGGTGGCGCCTTCAGCGAGCGCGGCTGGGTCGCGCTGGGGGCACTCGGTAGCGCGGATCGGGCGCTCGCGATGCGCCTCCTTTTCTCTCGAAACGACGGCGCGAACTTCACCTGGGGTCGCATCCCGATGGGCGCGAATCATTACGCCCGCGAGCGTTTCACTTATGACGACATCGACGAGGGTAGCGATGAGACGCTTGAGCACTTCAGCATCGAACGAGACCAAGATCCGTCGGGCGGAGTCATGCCGTTCGTTCAGGCAGCTCAAGCGATACGTTCCGATATCAAGTTCTGGGCCGTACCGTGGACGCCACCACCTTGGATGAAAGACAACCGCGCCTACGACGGCGGTAGTATGATCGCGAGTGCTCCCAATCTGGCCACTTACGCGAACTACTTCGTTCGCTTCATTCAAGCGTACGAAAATGCTGGCATCCCGATCCACAGCGTTCATCCGCAGAACGAGCCAGACTGGGTGGGCACCTCTCCGAGCTGCGCCTGGGGTCCGTCGAGTTCAAACACGGCAGACACGCTCGGAGCGCCTTTTCTAGGAAATTTCGTGGTGAACCATCTGTATCCGGCTGTCCGGAGCGCGGGCCTCGACACCGAGATTTGGTACGGAACGTTCTCCGACCCGGAACATTGCTCCACGTATTGGCGAGAGCTCGTGGATGAGGGGGGGAGCCGCCTAGTTCAAGGCGTCGGCCTGCAGTGGGGGTGCCAAAACGCGGACGAGATGCGGGCAGACAACCCTGAGCTGGTTATTATGATGTCCGAGCACCAACCGGGCAACAGTCCCTGGGCGTCGCCCGCCGCGAGTCTTGAGGCCGCGGACGCGAGCAGTTTCTGGAGTGAGCAAGCTCCGAACAACTACAACTTCGGGATTCAGACCTGGGCACTTTTCAAGGACTGGATCGGCAAGACCAACGTGAACGTCTATAACGCCTGGCATATGGTCCTCGATGACGAAGGCGTCAGCTTGGACACCGACGTACGGTGGCCGCAGAACTCCCTCTTGGCCGTGGACCTCGAGGCCAAAAAATTGGTAGTGACGCCGGCCTACTACGTGTTCAGGCACATCTCGCAGTTTCTGGACCCAGGCGCAGTGCGGATAGGCACTACCGGCGGCGACGCGCTCGCCTTCAAAAACCCAGATGGCTACATCGTGACCATCGTCCACAACGAATCCACTGAAGATCAAGCGATGGTCGTTGCTGTCGAGGGGACGAACTATCAGTTCAATGTGCCAGGAAGCGGCTGGGCCACCTTGAATATCAAGCCCTAACCGCTCAATTGTCGACCCGCTGCGGGTGCAAGGGCTTCACCTTGGTTTTTCCGGTAGGTGTTCAGCCCTTTGACTCAGCGGCCGAGCGTCATCATTTGAGAAAAGTGATAGACGGCCGATGTCGCCGGGGGGTTCTCTGAGGTCGCAATCATCGCGCGCGCGATCTGTTGCGTGGTGATAGAGCGGAAGTTTTTGGGGGTCGCGAAGGAGAATGCCGGAATGAGCTTCTCGAGCAACCAGGGTGTGTGCTTCGAGCCAATGATCATAGCCGGACGGAAGATACTCACCACGGGCAAGCCGAGCGCTTTCATAGCCTGTTCGGCCTCGCCCTTGACGCGGTTGTAACGGGGCATGCCCGCGGATCCGGAGCCCTGGTCGGACGCAGAAGGATTCGCGCCGACCGCTGACATGAAGGCCAAGTGCCGCACTCGGCCGGATTCTTTCAGCGCTCGCGCAAAGGCACGATTCAGTTCTACGTCAACTGCGCGATGCTCGTCGATGCTGAGCCTGGCCGTATTCGCGCCAACGCCGAGCACGCTCAGGCCGACGACGTCGCCGTGTAGTGCGCCAATCGCCTTGAGGGTCGCGGATTCGAGGGTTGTAGGCTCCATGGCTGGAACGAGCACCTCGCGCAACTCGATACCCGCGCTTCGTGCCAACGAGAGTTGAGCGGGTTGGTGGTAACGCACCAGCGTGACGATGGGATTGAAGGAGCCATTTTGCACCAGCTCACCGAGCAGCACCTGGCCGACCGAACCCGATGCGCCCAGAACCACGGCTGAAGAAGGGTGCCTCATGAGACGCTGTTTCTAGCGCTTTTTGGCGCGCCACCCTAGAGCCCGCCCCTTCACGGCCATTAGCTCGGGGCAAGTTTGGTGTATCATCGCTAACGATGAACGATGGCATGGATCCGAAGCGGGGTGGACAATTGGTTGACTGGTCGCCGCCCCGTCCGGCGAGAGACTGGAAGTGGCTTCTGTTTTCCTTCGAGGGCAGGATCTCACGGGCCGAGTACTGGAGAGGGTCGCTCTATTTGATCCTCATTTGGCTCGCGATAGGCATCGTGCTCGGTTTGGGATTCTCGCTTACAGCGTACACCGGGGGCATCGACCCTCAGGCGGTGACCCCAATCCTCGCTATTGCTGTGGGGCTTATGATGATCCCTCTCCTTTGGGCCTCGGTCGGTTTAGCGCTGAAACGCATCCATGATCGAGGCAAGAGTGGGTACTGGATGCTCATCGCTTTGGTTCCCTATCTCGGCGCCGTTTGGGGCTTCATCGAGTGGGGCTGCCTGGCTGGGACGACGGGACCCAACGCATATGGCCCTGATCCTCTTGTCGACTGACCAAAGCGCTTTTGTTATCGGCGGAGTTGGTGCGGTTCTGTGCCCGGACGAGGCGACGTATGGAGCGCAGGTTTAGTTTCCGTCGGCTCAACCCCGTTGACCTGCGGCTGTCGCATGAGTGGCTCAATCGAGCGCAGGTCGGGCTCGCCAGCGGAATTCGCTGGCCATGTTTGTAACACACGGAAAGTACGCAATAAATAGTGACTTGCATTATGAAGGTTAGTGGGTTCTGCTGCGCGCATGCGACGGAAAAGCTTTCAAGGCCTTGAGTGCTGCATCGCTCGTGCGGTCGATGTGGTGGGGGACCCTTGGACCCTCCTCATCTTGCGCAATGCGTTCCTCGGGGCGCGCAAGTTTTCAGACTTCGAGCAAGCGCTCGGAATTCCGTCCTCGACCCTGACGCGACGACTCAACGATCTAACCGAGAAAGAGTTACTCACAAACGTACGCTATGAGGAGCACCCGCCTCGGCTCGACTACGAGCTCACCGAGCGGGCACGCGACCTCTTTCCCCTGCTGCTGATCTTAGCAGATTGGGGGGCCAAGTGGCTGTCTCCCGCGGGTGCGCCACTCGAACTCATCGATGCGTGTTCGGAACAGGCGGTAGAGCCTCGGGTTATTGATAGGCGCACGGGTCGCAGGCTTCGACTCGGAGAGGTGGCACTTCGTCCAGGTCTCGGGGCTAGCGCAGAACTCAGAGCCCTCTTTTGTGGACGGAGCGTGGTCTTTGGAGGTGCCGCATGAGGCGCGTTGTGGTGACTGGGTTAGGTCTTTTGACGCCGCTCGGAACGAATGTTCGTGAGTCATGGGAGCGCGTAGTCCAGGGAGAATCTGGCATCTCCGCCATCGAGAGCTTCCCGGTAGAGGACCTGGCCTGCCGAATCGCGGGCCAAGTTCCGCGGGGTCAAGCTGGGTTCGACCCGGGCCGCTTCGCCGACAAGAAGGAGCTACGTCGCTACGGTGACTTCATCCTCTATGCGCTAGCCGCGGCCGACGAGGCTTTGACTGACTCGGGCTATCAGCCAACCACCGACGAACAGCGTGAGCGAACCGGTGTGCTGATTGGGAGCGGCATCGGCGGCTTCCCCGGTATCGCCGACAATGCCGTGATCTTGCACGAGTCAGGTCCACGCAAGGTGTCTCCCTATTTCATAGCCGGCAGTCTCATCAACGAGGCGTCGGGTGTTGTCTCCATTCGCTACGGCCTGCGTGGGCCAAACCACTCAGTTGTGACAGCGTGTGCGACAGGCGCGCACGCCCTCGGCGACGCCGCCCGCTTGATTGCGCTCGGCGACGCGGACGTGATGGTGGCGGGTGGCACAGAGGCGGCGACTTGTCGCTTGTCGATCGCTGGTTTCGCTATCATGAAGGCGCTTTCAACCAACTATAACGACTCCCCGACTGAAGCGTCGCGCCCATGGGACCAAGCGCGCGACGGTTTCGTGATGGGCGAGGGGGCCGGCATCTGCGTGCTCGAAGAGTTTGAACACGCGCGCGCCCGAGGTGCTCGAATCTATGCTGAGCTGAGCGGCTACGGACTTTCAGGAGACGCTTATCATTTGAGCGCGCCGAGCCCGCTCGGTGACGGCGCCGAACGGGCTATGCGGGCCGCCTTGCGTCGCGCGGAGCTCGCGCCGGACAGGATCGACTACCTGAACGCTCACGCGACCTCGACTCCCGCGGGGGATCCGGTAGAGCTGCTGGCGGCTCGCCGGCTCTTCGGCTCTCATGCGAGTCGCGTCAGCATTTCGTCGACAAAATCCGCGACTGGGCACCTGCTGGGTGCGGCAGGTGCAGTTGAAGCGATCTTCGGCATTCTGTCCTTACGGGACCAAGTCGTGCCGCCCACGCTCAATCTCCACGACGCTGGCCCAGAGAACGCAGACCTCGATCTAGTGCCTCGAAGTTCGAAAGTCAGGCCCGTGCGAGCCGTCCTTTCAAACTCATTTGGCTTTGGCGGCACGAACGCCGCGCTAGTTTTCGAGGCGCTTCGCTAACGCTCGGGTCCACTCGAGCCCGTAGTCTTGGGGCAGCTCGTACGGAGCAGGACCTACGGAGCGTCTTGCAAGCAGGGCCGTCAATTGCCGTGACCAGAGCCGATGCTTTTAGGCCAGCAGAGCGGCATGTAGCGGCGAGCGGCCTGTGGCGCGACTATGGCGCGCATGCTGGTCTTTGCGCTCAATAGTGGATCCTCGTCTCTCAAGGGAGCTCTTATAGACCCGGAAGACGGGCAGGTTTTTTTCAGTGCCAGCGCGGAGCGGTTGGGGAGCGAGGGGGCTTGCTTGAAGGTTGGCAAGCCTGCGGCAGTAACCGAGCAGACGATGCCGGGCGCCGATCATGCGCGCGTTCTCGATGCCCTGGTCGGGGCCCTGCGCTGCGAAAAAGAGCTCATGCACGCGTTGGGTGCGGTGGGTCATCGCGTGGTACATGGAGGAGAGGACTTCGTTTCATCATGTGTGATCGATGAGGACGTCGAACGGGCAATCGAACGTTGCGCCGTGCTCGCGCCCCTTCACAATCGGCCGAATCTGCTTGGCATCCAGGTCGCGCGTCGCGCGTTGCCCGAGCTGCCTCATGTCGCCGTCTTCGATACGGCCTTTCATCAGACCCTCTCCGAGACAGCTTTCCGCTATGCCGTGCCCACGGCCTGGTATACGGAGCATGGCGTGCGCCGCTATGGCTTCCACGGCACGTCTCATCGCTTCGTTGCCGGACGCGCGTCTGAGCTGTTGGGTCGCCCTCTCGCCGAGCTGGAACTACTCACCGCCCACCTAGGCAATGGCTGCAGTGCGACCGCGATTTCTCAGGGGAAGAGCGTGGACACTACGATGGGGCTGACTCCACTCGAAGGTTTGGTCATGGGGACTCGCTCAGGCGACCTGGATCCGGCGGTGGTCTTTCATATGATGGCCCGAGCGGGGCTCTCAGCCGAGCAAGTGGAGAGAGTCTTGACGCGCGAGAGCGGCCTCGTCGGCCTCTCAGAGAAGAGCAACGACGTACGTACGTTGATCGAGACGGCGGCGGGCATCGGGCCCGAAGCCAAGCGAGCCCGGCTGGCACTCGATGTATTTTGCCACCGGTTGGCCAAATCTCTCGGCGCGTTGGCGACGAACCTGCCCCGACTCGACGCGTTGGTTTTTACGGGCGGCATCGGGGAGCACGCCGCGAGCGTGCGTGCCGCGGCCTGCGCTCGGCTCGCCGGTTTGGGCATCGTGCTCGACGTAGCCAAAAATTCGCGAAACGAGAGCTTCATTCATGCGCCGGAGAGCCGGGTTCAAGTGCTGGTGATTCCTACCAACGAAGAGCTTATGATCGCCCGAGACACGCGGAATCTCGTCTGTGTCGCCAAATAGTCTGAGCCCTACCATGCCGCACCCTCTCCTCACCATCCCGACTAGTCACAAGGTAGGACTAACGAGTATATCACTGGGTCTTTTGCAGAGTCTCGATCGTCAAGGCATGAGCGTTGCATTCTACAAACCGGTTGCACAATTGCGGCCGGGTTCAGAGCGCCAGGCTCTGCACGGCGCCATCGAGCCCTCGACAGCCTTGGTGCGCATCACCAAGGGCATGGTGACCCCCGAGCCTATCTCTGCCGACGAGGTGGAGCGCCTGCTGGCGGCGGGCGCCGAACACGAGCTCGAACAACGCTTCATGAGCGCCTTTCAAGAGGTGACTGAGAAAGCGAACGTCGTCGTTATCGAGGGGATGGTCCCCACGGACCGACACCCCTTCGCGGGGCGCATCAATCACCTTCTCGCCGAGGCTCTGGACGCTCGTGTGGTCTTGATTGCAGACGGAAAAAACAGCTCCTTCGAGTCAGTAGTGGGGGACGTGCGCATCGCGGCAGCCGAGTTTCGGGGTCGCGTCGAGGGTTGCATCTTGAACCGCATCGGGTCCCACGTTTCCACTGCGCCCCCTTCACTTTCGGCGCTGCGCGCACGCACGGGCAGCACGGATCAACATTTGAAGTTTAGCGCGGAGCTTGGCGCGCTCCGAGAGGCTGGCATTCGGCCGCTCGGAGGGGTGCCGCTCGTGCAGGACTTCGTGGCGCGTCGCGTGTTCGACGTGGCTCACGAGCTGGGCGCAGAAGTGCTGCTTCAGGGTAAATGGGAGCAGCGTCGAATTCGTGACATCCGGATCTGCGCGATGGGAATTGGAAAGGCGCGCCGGGCGTTCTCCCACGGCACCCTGCTGGTTGTGCCTTCCGACCGAGCGGACATTCTGGTCGGCGCGGCCTTGGCGACGTTGAACGGCGTCGAATTGGCCGGGATTTTGCTCTCCGGAAGCGATCCTGTCGATCGGGAAGTTCTTGCCTTCTGTCAAACGGCCTTCGATACCGGCTTGCCCCTCTTGCACGTTCCGGAGAGTACCTATGAGGTAGCGCGGTTGCTCCACGAGCTCAGTGATGAAATCCCTCCTACAGATGAGGAGCGCGCCTCATTGGTGATGGACACGGTAGCCAATCACATCGATTCGGCTTGGATCGCCGAGCTCGCGACGACTAAACACACCGCGCGTATCAGTCCGGCAGCTTTTCGCCATCGGCTCGTGGACCGAGCGCGCAATGCCCAGGCCCGCATCGTCTTGCCCGAGGGGACCGAGCCTCGCGTGCTAAGTGCTGCGCACGTTTGCATCGAGATGGGTATTGCGAGGCCGGTGCTGCTCGGAGAGCGGGAAGAGGTGCTCTTAGCGGCACGGCGCGCGAACATTGACCTCCCGGTCGATATCGAGATTCGCAGCCCGCTCGATCCGCCCGAGAGCTATATCGAGATGCTGATCGCGCTGAGGCGCCACAAGGGCGTCGATACGCGCGAAAAAGCCGTTGATGCTATGAGCGATGTTACGGCGTTCGGCACGATGATGATGAAAATGGGAGAGGTAGACGGTCTAGTCTCGGGCGCCGTTCACTCTACCGCTCACACCATTCGTCCGGCCTTGATGCTGATCAAGACGCGGCCCGGCGCCAAGCTCGTGAGCAGCGTATTTTTCATGTGTTTGCCGGATCAAGTGCTCGTTTTCGGCGACTGCGCCGTCAACCCAAACCCCGACGCCGAACAACTGGCCGACATCGCCATTCAGAGCGCAGAAAGCGCCGAGGCATTTGGCATCGTGCCGCGGGTGGCCTTTATTAGCTATTCTACAGGTTCATCGGGCAGCGGAGACGACGTAGACAAGGTGCGAAAGGCCACGGCCTTGGCGCAAGAACTTCGCCCCGATCTGCTCATTGATGGACCCTTGCAATACGACGCGGCGGTCACTCAGAGCGTCGCAGCTACTAAGGCACCCGATAGCGCGGTGGCGGGCCGCGCTACGGTGTTGGTGTTCCCCGATCTGAACACGGGCAACACGACGTATAAGGCCGTGCAACGGAGCGCCAACGTGCTTTCGGTGGGCCCGATGTTGCAAGGTTTGGCCTTGCCCGTAAACGATTTGTCTCGCGGTGCGACCGTAGACGATATCGTATACACGATCGCGCTCACCGCCGTTCAAGCGGCGGATGCGAAGCGACTCACTGCGAAGCAACTCACCAAGGCGCGCCCCGAGCCTCGGTAAGAGCGAGTCGGTTTCAGAAAAACTCAACCCAAGCCGCGCAGGTCGGTCGCCATTTTTACGCGGCTCACGCCTAGCGCAAACGCGGCAACCCTCATCGAGCAGTTGTACTTTCCTTGGAGTGCGGAAATCGCGTGATGCGCTTCAACCATCAGGTGTTCGAGCGCAACGTTCACTTGCTCCTCTGTCCAACGTGTCTTCTGGGTGTTCTGCGTCCACTCCATATAGCTAACGGCGACGCCGCCCGCATTCGCGTAGATGTCGGGGATACAGGTGATTTTTCGCTGTCCGAAGAGCTGATCGGCCTCGTAGGTCGTCGGGCCATTGGCCGCCTCAAGTACATACGCTGCGCGGACGCGCGCTGCGTTGTTTGCGGTCAACACATGCCCGAGCGCGGCTGGCACGAGCACATCACAGTCGATCTCGAGCAAGTCGTCGTTGCCGATCGCCTTGGCGCCCGGCGTACCCACGACGCTTCCCGTCTCAGCGAGGTGTTCGCGCACCCGCTTCAGGTTGAGTCCGTCACTGTGAGTCACGCCGCCGTGGACGTCGCTGACGGCTACCACGGCCGCGCCGTGCTCAACGAGTAAGCGCGCAAGCCATCCGCCCACGTTGCCGAAGCCCTGGATGGCAAAACGTTTGCCCTGCAGCTCTTGTCCGACGCTGCGCAGCACCTCACGAATCGCAATCATGCAACCTCGCCCGGTGGCGGCCTCGCGCCCGAACGATCCGTGTAGATCGACCGGCTTGCCCGTCACAACGCCCGGAGAAAAACCGAATTGTCGCGAGTATTCGTCGAAGATCCAGCTCATCATCTTGGCATTGGTGTTCATGTCGGGTGCCGGAATGTCGAGGTTCGGCCCGATAGCGATACTGAGCCGTTGGGTTAAGCGGCGCGTGAGTCGCTCCAGCTCACGCTGGCTGAGTTTCGCTGGGTCAACTTGAATTCCCCCCTTGGCACCACCGAAGGGCACGTTCACAACAGCAGTTTTCCAGGTCATCAGGCTCGCGAGCGAACGAACTTCGTCGATGTCGACCTCGGGATGATAACGCAGTCCACCTTTGAACGGTCCGCGCGAATCATCGTGCTGCACACGGTAGCCGATGAAATTACCGATGGAGCCATCGTCCATCTCGATACTGAGCTCGACGCGCAACTCACGCGCGGGCGTCAGCAAGAGCACACGCTCGGCCTCGCTCAGGCCGAGTAGGTCAAAGGCTTCCTTCAGATATCGGTTCGTCGTTTCGTACGCGCTGTGCATAAATAGAACTTTTTCGCTCAGATTTGAGGGGCAGGGTACACTGAACGATGCTTCTTGCACGGTCTTTATGGCGCGTCGCACCGCCTTGGCCGTCAAACCTCAGCACGGCGTCTATGTGAGGAGCTAGCCGACAACGGGCAACAACTGGCGCGAATCAAACCTTTTGGCCCCGGTCCATCGCGCGACCGTCTTCAACCGAGCCCTCAGTTGGGCTCTGCGACTGCCGCTTCGCTCTGTTTCGCGCTGAGCTAGGCGCAACATTTTCATCGGAAGCGGCGCGGTTCAATCAAGCGTTTTCCAAACGCTCGCGGCGAGCTCTCCACGAAAGTGGAAAGCTCGCCGCTCCGCTAAACGCACGTGACCGACCAAGGCTGGCCGAAAACAAGCTAGGCAAGTTCCACCCTCATGCCGGACGCTCGGGTACGCCACTCCAAGCGAACCTTGCGCCAGTAACCTCTCGGCGAGCGTCTGCGAAGCGACGTAGCTGGTCTTGTTGAGGCACTCGGCAAAGCGCGGCGCTTGCCTCAAATCGTGGAACTCACCGCTAACATCGGCGAGCACGTCACGATACACGACCTCTTCCTCAAGCCAGCCAATCTCGAGGAACTCGAGCGACTTATGAAACGCGACCTCTCGCTCTGAAGTCTCACGCTCAAAGGCTGAGTACCAGGCTCCGCGTTCAGGGCCATTAAAGCGGCTTCCGAGTGGGTTGGGGTGGCAAAAGGCGGCATTCACGACGCGATAATTGGGGACGCCGAACAGGAGTTCATCCTTTCCGATGCTAGGCAAGCGATCATTCTCAGCGAGCAGGCGGTCATTGGTGGCATGGTCGAGCTCAAAAATGTCCTGTAAATGCTGTTCGCTGTCGGCGATGCGAGCCAGCACGCTCGAGCCGTCGCTCAAAAATTTCTCCGGGATAAGGCGGTGCGTATCGTAGCGGCGGACCAGACTGAGCGGGGGAAGGTTGCGCATCAAGACCCGTCTTCGAGCTAGTGGCCGCCGCGTCGCGCGTCGAGCAAGCGACGAACGATCTGCATTGCAGGCAGTCCGCCGCGTGTCATGTATTCGAGGGGCATGAGCCCAGCAAAAATTCGGTGCGTGTTCGGCCGTGTCACCCACGCGTTCGCGAGCTCGTTCGAGTAAAGGATGTTGAGCGCCTTGAAGATGCCAACGAGAAACGAGATGCGCTGCAAACGATCTGTGTCCAAGACGCGCGCTCGGTTCTTCTTGAGTTCGTAAAAGGGGCCGTTCGAAATGCCACCGAAAAGTGCGCGTGCATCCTCGTCGCGCACCTGCCATTGCTCCATGATATTGAAGAAGGCGGCGAGCGCGCTCGCGCTCAGGCGCTCTCGTTCAGCCTTGTCCGTCAAATCAACCAGCGGGGATGGCTCGTAGCGGGTGCGCGGGTAGGTGAGGGGACGAGTCATTGTTGGCTCCGGAATAGGACTATAATGACTCCTATTCCGGAGTTTGCAAGCGGGGCGAGTTCTTGTCCAGCCCGGCTCGGGTATTCGGGCAGCTAGGGACCGATGAGATCTCGTTGGGCAGAGGCAATTCGATGCGCTTGGGGGCGCGCGTCGGGCCCACCCAGATACTGGCGTTGCAGCGAATCGGTGGCAGAAGGCGCATCGGCGGCAGAAGGCGCATCGGCGGCAGAAGGCGCATCGACGGCACGAGGCGCATCGACCGCGCGAGGTACTGAGCTCGGCCCCGCCTTACGAGGGTCCAGTCGCTCGCAAACTCTTCGACGCTCGGGGAGCGCAGGCGGGGTCTTGGGCTGCTCCGCAAGTGACGAGCCCAGGCCTTCTGTGAAGGCTTTCTCGGTGCGTGTGAGTTGTGTTAGAATGTCGCCAACATGGCCACTTCTTATTGGTTCATCCGGGTTCTAGCGGCTTCTGTCGCGGCTTGTTCGGTTTTTGGCTCGAGTCTGGCCATGGCAGAGAGCCGCAACCCCCTCGTCGGCAAGCCGCTCTTTCGCGCTGATTTTTCCGCAGCGCCCGGGTTCTCGCTCCTCGAAACGAAGGATGACCAGGAGGCTAAGGGTTTTGCCCTTGGGCCTCGAATTGCCCTGAATCTAGGTTACGCACCTAGTCAAATGATTCGTTTGGGTCTCGGTGTTGGCTCAGACTTCGCGATGAATCTGACCCAGGAGCAAAACATTTCCCAAACCGATGTCGACGGTTGGATGCGCTGGTTCGTCGGTCCGACGGTGGGTTTCCGCTTCGCTCCGCGTGTTCCGCTCGAACTCGAGGCGAGCCTAGCCTTCGCTCACATGATGCACATAGGGAGTCAGAGTACGCCGGACTCAGCGCCGAAGTACGACCTAGGGGAGTCGCAGTTCGGTATGGAAAATGGGGCAATTCTCTACTACCGGCCCAGTGGCCCGCGGAGCCTGTTCGCCATTCACGGGGGCGTCCGTCATGGTTGGGCGTTCGGCCCGAACTCGCACACGTTCACCTGGTCGACGGTGCTGGGCCTGAGTGTAGGCCTCTAGCGGCGAGAGTAGCGTTCGAATGGGCGGCACGCAGGTGACGCTTTCGCTCGAGCAAGCTGGCTGAAGGGGACGCGCCATTTCCATGTGGCCGGCCGCTGCTCGTTCGAGCGGGAGGGCCGGAGGCCATCTCGTGCCGTTCATTTTTGTTGACTCCCATTTCTAGCCGAGTTAACAGCGTAAACATGGAAACCCGGGAGCGCATTCTCAGCGAAGCCCGGGACCTCTTTTTGGAGCGGGGGCTCGAGGGGTTCTCCATGCGGGGGCTCGCCGACCGAGTCGGCATCTCGGCGACCGCTATCTATCGCCACTTCGAGGATAAGGATGCGCTCTTGGCGACGCTTGTCGACGCGAGCTTCTCTTCATTTTCGGCGTACCTTGTTAGAGCTCACTCGGGTGCAACGCCGCTTGAACGCTTTCGTCGCGCAGGCGAAGCCTATTTTGACTTCGCGCTCGACAATCCACAGGCGTATCGACTGATGTTCCTCACTGATTGTCGCGAGCGCGGCTTGGTGCGTATCTCCCAGGAGATTGACGAACGAGCCAGGGGGACCTTCCTATTTTTAACGGATCGGATCCGTGAGTGCATGGCGGAAGGGGTCTTTCCTGCAGCGGATGCCATGGCCAGCACGGTCTGGGTCTGGTCCGCCGTGCACGGCCTCGCTAGTCTTTGGCTATTGGGCCAGTTTGAGGGCAAGGTCGATCTCGAGGGTTTTCGTAGGATGACCGCGGTCTGCCTTGCGCGGCTCGAAATCTCGATGTGTTCCGCAGGCTTATCGGGTCTGTGCTAAGAACGGTATTTTAGTTAACTGTGTAAACAACGGGAGAGTTATGGCCACAATTCTGGCTCAGCGCGTTACGGTTCCCAACGACAAAAACATCGTCGTGTTTCTCATCGGAATGCGAATCAACAAATGGTGGATGTTTCACCGCTGGTTGCCCGTCGCGCTAGCTATGCCCCGCATGTTGAAGGAGCTGCGACAGAAGCCCGAGTCTGGCTATCTCGGCGGCCTGCTGTTACCCGGAATTTCCGTCCAATACTGGGAGTCCACGGCTAAGCTGATGGCTTACGCGCAGGATAGAAAGGGCGAGCACTATCCGGCTTGGTCACGCTTTCAACGTAAAGTGGGCACGGACGGCACGGTGGGCATTTGGCACGAGACCTTCGATGTGCCCGCTGGGTCTTTCGAAAGCGTCTACGTCAACATGCCTCGCCACGGCCTCGGAAAAATCTTCGAACCTATCCCAGCAACCGGCGCCCGCGCTAGCGCCGAGAGAAGGCTAGGCAAACGTGCCGACTATCCTCGCGATGAGCCCGCTGCGAATTATTAGCTAAATACGAGAAACGCGAGTCAGCCGTCGAGCTTCTTGCGAATGAGATGTTGCAGCTCAAGGGTTCGAAAAGGCTTCTCAAGAACGAGGGAATTTTCCGGCAAACGTTCACGAGCATGGGGGTCTGCGTAGCCGCTGATGAAGATGACCGGCACGTCGGGGCGGATTTCTTGCATCCGAGCAAACGCTTCAGGTCCGCTCTCTTGAGGCATGACTACATCAAGCACGACAAGGGCCACGGAGTCGGCATGCTGACGAAACAATTCGACAGCTTGCTGACCATGGGTAGCGGCCAGGGTGTGATACCCGGCTTGTGTCAAGGCCCGAATCAAAGGCCTGCGAACCAAGTCATCATCTTCTGCGACGAGGATGGTCTCGTTGCCGCAGGCCGGCAGCGGATCTTGCTCTGGGTCCGGGCGGGGGCTGGGCGAGGGACCCTCCACGCAGGGTAGCTGCACAGTAAACGTGGAACCTTGCCCAAGCTCACTTTGAACGTGAATGAGGCCGCCATGCTGCCTAACTATCGCATACACGGTGGCCAGACCGAGCCCCGTTCCGCGATGCTTGTCTTTGGTTGTAAAAAACGGGTCGAAAACTCGCTCCCGTGTCTCAGGGCTCATGCCCGCGCCGTTATCGCTGATTTGTAGCTGTGAGTAAGGGCCAGGAGTAGCCCAAGGGTGAAGCTCGCAGTGGTGGGAATCAAGCACTACCAAGTCGGTTGAGATAGTTAGTGTACCGTGACTATCCATTGCGTCTCGAGCGTTGACGCACAGATTGATGACAACTTGCTCGAGCTGAGTGCTGTCAGCGTTAACCTTTCCGACATCCGCTGAGAGTCTATGCACGATCGTGATGCTTTCTGGCAAGAGTCGACGAAGTAGGCGCGATAGGTCGTTGAGCAAGTCATTGAGGCCGAGGCGAGAGCGATTGAGCGGAGCACGGCGACCAAACAAGAGCAGCTGTTTGGTGAGTGCAGAGGCCCTCGACGTAACATCGGCGATCTCATTTAGCGCTCTGCTTGCAAGCCCGGAGGAGGGCTCCGCCTGCAGTCCTATTTCTACGTTGGCCAGCACGGCCTGCAGCAGATTGTTGAAATCGTGCGCGATTCCGCCGGCCAAGTGGCCGACGGCTTCCATGCGCTGTGCGTGACGCAGTTCATGTTCGGTCGCCCGCTGATCGGTAACGTCGCGTGCCAATCCATACGCACAATCGGTAAGCGGATCGAAGATACCCGTCCACGAAAGCACTCGGTACCCGCCGCTTCGCAGTCGGTAGCGATTTTCGAAATGACCGAGGTTGGTGTGCCCCGCACTAAGCTTGCTGAATATCTCGATGCTGGCCTTGACATCATCGGGATGAAGAAAGTCAAGGAAGGGTTTGCCTTCAATCTCATCCGCTCCGTACTCAAGCAATTCACAAAACGCAGGATTAACGCGAGTGATGCGACCGTCTGCGGCCACTACGGCCAGCAGGTCGCGAGTGAGCGAAAAGAAACGATCCCGGTCTGCCGCCTCACGACGCTGCGCAGTTACGTCAGAATTGATGCAAAAAACCCCGACAACTTCGCCGGCCACTCGAATGGGTCCCAGGCGAACATGCCAAATGATAAGTCCATTCGGCGTTCCGTACATCGTTTCGAAACTCGAGGCGGAACCGGTATGCAGCACCTTTTCGAACGCGTCACGAGCTGCACGCGCATACTCAGGGGGCACTAGATTGAATACGCTATGACCCACCACGGCTTCGATCGTTAGGCCAGGTGCGACCCAATTGACGTAGCGGATTATCAACTCTCGATCGACGATACCGAGAACGTCTGGCGATTCACCCGCAATCGCATCTAGCGCAGCGAGAGCGTCGTCGCTCAATCGTTCGCCTAACGAATCAAGAAAATTTCTTGTCACTCGTAAATGTTCTATCACAAGTGGCTCATTGGCCCAATGGTCAAGGGCCTCTTCCGAAGCGTCACAGGTCTAGGCAAACGAGGTCAATCCCCGGAAGCTTCGCCCAGAAGATTGGCATGCGAGCCAAACGTCCCCCGCCAACCTTGAGGTCCCAAAAGCGGGCCCAGGATGCTCGGCAAACAGGCGCGCCGACGCTTAACTCCCTGCAGAGCTGGGGCTAATGTGTGCCATCTGTAGCCAGTGTAGATTGAGAAAGCCCCGACCGATGAAGACAACCTCGAAAAAGAGCGCCTCCACTCAGCTCCTTAGCGGCGGCAATCCCCAGATCGAAAAGGGAGATGGCGTCGCCTCCGTTGGCCGCTACATCGAAGCTATGCCCGGCTGGAAACGCGAGGTAGGTCGCCGACTCGACGCGCTCATCGAGAGCTCCGTACCTGATGTGCAGAAGGCGGTGCGTTGGAACTCGCCATTTTATGGCCTTATCGGTCAAGGGTGGTTCGTGTCGTTCCATTGCTTTAGCAAGTACATTAAGGTTGCGTTCCTCAACGGCGCTTCGCTTCGGCCTCTGCCACCAATCGAATCCAAGCACGCCACCACGCGCTACGTTCACGTTCATGAGGGTGCAGCCTTCGACGAAACCCAGTTCATTAGCTGGATCCGACAAGGCGCGGCGGAGCCGGGCCAGCCTCTCTTCTAGGCGCTAGTCGTCGTCTCTTGGAACGCGCTCCCGTGCCGGTTGGGGTCGGGTGCTCCCCGTGGCGGAGTCCGCTCGCTTCGGGGCAAAATGCCCCGTCTACGCATGATGCCAAGCAAGAATCAACGAACGTTGTGCGCGCACGGTTATTGCTTCTGGCCTTGACGCTGTGGATCTCAAGAGCGGTTATCCTTACTGGGCGATAAAAAACGGACTCATGCAGGACTACCCAAGGTTAGAGAGGTCTGAAGAAACGGAGATCCTCATCCTTGGCGCTGGCATCACCGGGGCGCTCATCTGCGAAGAGCTCGCGGCCCATGGCCATAAAGTAGTAATGTTAGACAAGCGTGAGGTAGGCTGGGGAAGCACAGCCGCCAGCACTGCGCTGCTTCAGTACGAAATCGACACATCCCTCGTCGAGTTGAGCTCACTATATGGCGCGGAGCAGGCGCAGCTCGCATATCGAGCTTGCTTAGAAGCTGTTCACCAGATCGGGCGGCTTGCTCGTTCCGTTCGCGACGTCGACTACTCTGCGCTCAAGAGCCTTTATTACGCCAGTAGCGAATCAGACGTGAGCGCTGTTGAAGAGGAATTTGAGGCGCGAAGCAGGGCCGGGATCGAGGTGGAACTCTTGGGCCCAAGAGCGCTTGAGGAAGGCTTTGGGTTGCAGGCCGGGGCAGGGATTTTGAGCGCGGTGGCAGCTCGAATCGACCCGTATCGCATGACGTATCGTCTCTTGGCCCGTCAGGTGCGAAGGGGAGTGCAGGTCTTCGGTCGCACTCTGGTCGAGGCGATCGAGCCGAGCGAGGCGGCTGTATTGGTTCGAGTCTCGACCGGTCAGGCGATCGTTGCGAAGCACGTCGTCGTCGCAGCAGGTTACGAGGCGCAAAAGTGGCTCGCGCCGGCGGTCGCGAAGAACCGGAGCAGCTACGCGTTCGTTACGGAGCCGCTCGATGAAGCGTTGCTGGGGGCGTGTAGAGACGCGATGCTCTGGGAAAGCGCGCGTCCGTACATCTATCTACGCAGTACTGGGGATGGTCGGCTTATTATGGGCGGTGAAGACGACGCCATCGACGTGCCAGCGAAACGAGACGCGAGCGTGGAGAGCAAGGTGAAGCGTCTGCAAGAAAAACTAAGGAAGGTATTGCCACGCTTCGACGTCGAGCCTGCGTTTGCCTGGGCGGGGACGTTCGCGGAAACGGAGGACGGTTTGCCCTATTTCGGTCCCCACCCTTCGCTCGGGCCGCGTGTGCACTTCGCGATGAGCTATGGAGGGAATGGCATCACGTATTCGGCTGTGGGGGCCCAGATCATTCGCGCGACTATCGAAGGTAGGCGTCACGAACTGGGGGAGCTCTTCTCGTTTGAACGAACGGCAGGCGAAGTTTCGGCCGCGCAATCCCTGACGGATAAGCTTCGCGCTCGACTGCCCGAATTCTTGCGCGACACGTTTTCTAACGGCGGCTAGCGAAGATCGAGCTGGACTCGGCCCCGGTTTTCGGTTCCGCTGCGGTTCGGCGAGGCCACGATGAAAACGTTCACCGGCTCAGATGGAAAGCCGCGCTGCGCTTGGAGCAGCGCGACTCCAAAATACGTGGAGTACCACGACCAAGAATGGGGCATGCCCACTGTGGATGATCGTCGGCTATTCGAGAAGCTTTGCCTCGAAGGGTTTCAGTCTGGGCTGAGTTGGCGCACGATTTTGTCTAAGCGCGAGAATTTTCGGCGCGCCTTTTCGAATTTCGAAGTGGATAAGGTCGCTCGGTTTGGGCCCGAGGATGTGGAGCGACTACTCGGTGATGCGGGCATCGTTCGCCATCGTGGCAAGATCGAAGCGGCTATTAGCAATGCGCGCGCGGTTCAAGAAGTTACGAAGCAGGAGGGCTCGCTTGGGGCGTTCATCTGGAGGTATGAGCCGGCGCAGGTTCGAACAGGAGCGATTGAAGCAGTCGCAACCTCTGTTGAGTCCGTAGCGCTGTCGAAAGAGCTCAAGAAGCGCGGCTTCAAGTTCGTCGGGCCGACGACGGTCTACGCTTTCATGCAAGCGATGGGACTCGTCAATGACCATGCCGAGGAATGTTTCGTGAGACGACGAGCCTCACTGGCTCGTAAAGCATTGAAGAAGCCAAGCTAGCTGAAGAGGCCAAGTGAGCGCGGCCGAGAAGCAAGCGTATCAGCGGGCTAGAGTGCGGCGCTCCCCCATACTCAAGTAGATTGCGTCGCGCAGTTGCTTGACGCTTTCATTGAGCGCGCCGAGTTCGTCTAGCGTTTGTCCGGATGCGGCCCAGAGTGCGTCGCTAAGGCAACCTGAACGGCGCTCTAGTGAGCGACCTTCGTCCGTCAGCAAGATCAACACCTGTCGCTCATGGTCGGGATTGCGGGTGCGTCGCACGAAGCCTGCAACCTCGAGGCGTTTGAGCATAGGTGTGAGCGTGCTCGATTCGAGCGCCAGTTGCGCTGCGATACCGCCTACGGTTTGATTATCTTGCCGCCAGAGCAGGTTGAGCACGAGATATTGTGGATATGTGAGTCCGAGCTCGTCTAGTAGCGGTTTATATGTGCGTTGAATCGCGATACCCGCTGAATAGATCGCGTAACAGAGCTGGTTGTCGAGTTGGATCAATCCTTCTGCTTTTGCGGCCATGACTTATGTGTTTTTGCATCAGCCGGCAGGCCAATGCACGCCATTAAATATCGCGATAAATATCAATGAGTTACATAAGGGCTGTAACATTAAATATCGCAATAAGTATTAGGAGAAGAAGATGAAAACTATGAATATTATTGGGTAAAAGGGGCTGGTTGGCCTGAGGAGCGCTACCGGACTGCTTTTCACCCCGCGGACTGAACCGCGGTCAGGATGGAAGGCGCGCCGGCCCGAGTGGGGTTCGAGTGGGCTCCGCCGGCGACGGGGCGTCCTAGGGCTCCGCCGGGCCCGAGGGGCAGCCTGTCTGAAGGTGAACCTCGTAGCGTACGTCAGGTGATAGAGAGGGAACAAACTCAAGCACTCGGTTCATGCCCACTATTCGCTCATCAATGCGATGGCTAATGAAGAGCACAGTAGTCAGTTGAAGTTCAATCAAGCGTTCAGTGGCGCGAAGAACCAAACAGGAGTTCGCAGCGTCGAGCCCTGCCGTCGGCTCGTCTAGCACGAGCAGTGGAGGTAACTTGACCAGAGCGCGAGCAATCAGAATCAAGCGCTGCTCACCGTGTGAAAGCTCACGAAATGCGCGTTCAGCGGACGCTCCTAGCTCAAACACATCGAGCCAATGGCGCGCCGCGCGCACTTGATCTTTGAGAGGCTCTTGATAGAGCCCGATACTATCGAAAAATCCTGAGGTCACGGTCGATAGCGCGGTCGCCGGGGCTCGATAGTCGCGATGCAGGGCGGGGGAGACGATGCCTATCCTCTTTTTCACGTCCCAGATCGATTCGCCGCTGCCACGCTTGTAGCCGACTACGCTGAGCTGATTCCGGTAGCACTGGGGGTGATCCCCCGTGAGGAGGCCGAGCAGCGTAGATTTGCCGGAGCCATTGGGGCCTGTGATTCGAGTGTGCTCGAAGGGTTCGACCTTCCAATCAAAGGGTGCAAATTGCACGAGCTCGCCGTAGCGCACAGTTAATCCGCGCCCGTCAATAAGCGGCGAGATATATTGGGGCGAAGCCAGAGCGAGCTCGGGAGTCAGCCCGGCATCGCCCGACAAGAGTTGCCGAACTTTGGCGTCGCTTAGGAGCTCCCGCTTCGAACCGAGGCGCAAGACTCGGCCTTGGTCGAGGACCAGCCAGGTCTGCAAGAACTCGGGTGCGTCCTCGATTCGGCTCACGAAGAAGACGATCTGCACGCCCCGGAGGTGGAGTTGTTCTGCAAGTTTGAGCATCTCTTCTCGCGCCGAGCGATCAAGAGATTCGAAAGGTTCATCCAGAAGGAGCAACTCGGGTTCAGCTAGAAAGGCTCGACCGAGTTCAATGCGGCGCCATTCGCCGGAAGAGAATTGGCGACAGCCGCGTTCTAGCAGATGCGCTAAACCGAGCGCACTCGCAGTCTCACGAACCTCGGCCTCCCCTTGAGCCGCTTCAAGCAAGAGCTCGAGTCCTGTGGCGCCGAAGTCAACCTCATCGCTGAAGTCGGTCTCCTCTTCGGCTAACTCTCGTTCGTAACGCGCTTGGGACGTCTCCGACGAAACGAGCACCCGCTGGCCAGGAACGCTACTCAGCGTTCCGTGTTCGGGCTCGAGTTGCCCCGATAGGAGTGCCGCGAGCAGGCTCTTGCCTGAGCCATTCGGACCCACGACCGCGAGCCCCCCCGCCGCGGGCAGCAGGAGCGAATCGATGGCCAGCTTCCCGTGTCGAAGGTCGGTGATTTGCATCGGGGCGTTGAGGAATCGGCTACCAACGGATGGCCCCATCGGCAAGCGGGGGCCGAGCTAGGTAGCGCGCATTCAGCCAAATTTAGCCTTGACAGGTTAACGATACATCGTAAAGATATATCTAGAAGATGCACCTCCGGCTGTGCATCAAGAACCAAAGCAGCGCGACTCGGGTCGCTCCTTCATCCTAGGAACCAAAAATGTTTGGGAATCACCCTCATCACGCTTCCGATGCTCACGCTGGGCACCACCACGGCTTCGGTGGAGGCCACTTTCATTTTGCGGGTCGCGGTGGGCCGTTCGGGCATCGCCCAGGTTGGCCTGGGTTTTTGGGCATGTTCGGCGGCGCTCCGCCGCGCGCCGATAGAGGGGTCGTGCGCTACCTCGTGCTTCACGCCATCGAGCAGCAACCGCGACATGGCTACGAAATTATCCAGGCTATCAGCGAGCGGAGCGGGGGCACCTACAAGCCGAGCCCCGGCGTTGTTTATCCGACGTTGCAAATGTTGGAAGAGCTAGGGCACGCCAAGCTCGAGCTGCGAGACGAGCGCAAGGTCTATACCATCACGGCTGAAGGCCGCGCCGACTTAGAGGAGCACCGTGAAGAAGTCGACGGATTCTATGAGACGGCCGAAGAAGGTTCGTGGGAAGAGTTTGCTGAAGATCTTCACGATCTGATGCGCACCCGCGTGGGGCGAATTTTCAAGGCAATTGGTAAGGCAGCGCGTCGTGGTCGCCTCACGCCCAGCACAATAAAAAAGTTGCGCGTCGTGCTTGATGAGACGATCGATCGCATCGAAGAAATCCTCGGCTCTGGCCGATGACGAGTTCGTCTCGCCGAATCGGCGCCCGAACGGCCGGCCCAAGCGGAGCTTTCGGGTCTTCGCCAGGCGCGGCTTCGCTTGCTGACGCAAGAGCCGCTTGCTTCGAGTTAGAAAAGGTTTTGCTGCACCCTATGTCTTTGAAGTCGACTCTGAACGAGAAGTACGTTCGGTTTTGGATGTGCTCGGTCTCAGTCGTGCGGAACTTGTGGAGCGTTGGGACGACCATCTGGATTAAGTCCTTCGTCGTGTCCGCGCGTCTGCCGCGCTTCAAGACTCAAATCGTCCCCCGCCCGCTGAGATGTGGTGGCTGAAGTCCGAGAGCAGAGGACAAGCACGCAGGCGGGCCCACCTATTCAAACGACCACGCTACAGTTCGAAAGGTAACGGCCGTACCCTGTTCTAATGGTGTCTCGCGTGCTTTCGTCGCTGGGGGTTGGATTGGGCATGTTGCTCCTGGTGGGTTCTGCGCCGCCTCCTGCGGCTGGCCCTGTGCCTCTCTTGCGTCCATCCCTCAATGAGCCGGGCCCCAGGGTAGATCCCGAGCCGGAGCAGTGCTGTCGCGTTTGCCACGAGGGCAAGGCCTGCGGGAACTCGTGCGTCTCACCCGAGGTGACCTGCCATAAGCCGACCGGCTGCGCCTGCGATGGCTAGAAGCTTGTGAGCGTCGACTTGAGGGTCTGACGCCCAAGTCTCGGCGTTCGTCGTGACCAAATTCTGTGGCGTTTGTGCCTTGGAGCGACAATAGTGGTGAATTGTCTATGAGCTTTCGTTCGATTTCGTTCTCTCTTACTTGTTTGGGATTCATCTGTGCGCCGCTTTCCTTCGCTTGCTCCCCGGCGTCCACGGCTCAACCGGGCGTAGGCGGAACGACCGGCACGGGAGGCGCCTCGGCCGCAGGGGGAAGCCCTGGCCCGAGCGGGGGCGCTCCGAGCACGGGAGGCGCTCCGAGCACGGGTGGCGTTCCGAGCACGGGTGGCGCGGCGACGACGGGTGGTGGGCCCGCTAGCGGTGGCGCCGAGGCGGTCGGAGGCAGCGCCGGGAGTGGTGGCGTGCCGAATGCTGGCGGGGCGGCTCCGTCAAACTGCGTCGCGGAAGGTCGCGCTCACAACCCCATGGTGACACAGATCTTCACGGCTGATCCGAATGCCGTAGTGTATGGCGAGCGCATCTACGTTTATACGTCGCACGACGTAGACAACCAAGACGACTACGACATGGTCGACTATCATGCGTTCTCGTCGGACGACATGGTGAATTGGGAAGATCACGGCGTGATCATCCATGCAGACGACTTGCCGTGGGCCACGAATCTGTATGCGCCGGGCGCGTGTACTAAGAACGGCAAATATTACCTCTACATTCCCAACAGTGGCTCAGGCATCGGCGTGGCCGTCGCGGATGAGCCGGGGGGTCCGTTCGTCGACCCGTTGGGCGTTGCGCTGGTGACCAAGAGCTTTCCCAACGCCGACGTTCCGTGGCTCTTTGACCCGGCGTGCTTCGTCGACGACGATGGTCAAGGGTATCTTTACTTCGGCGGGGGTGACGATGGAGGGCAGAATGCCCGTGTGGTTCGGCTCAACGAGGACATGGTCACCCTCAAAGATACCTCCGCGACGACCATCCCGACCACGGCCTTCTTCGAGGCGTCGTTCCTGCACAAGCACGCCGGGAAGTACTACTTCAGTTACTCGTCCGACTTTTCTTCCGGCCACAGTGCAGCCCTCGAATATCTAATCGGCGACTCGCCGATGACGGGCTTCGAGTATCAGGGCGCGTTCTTGCCGAACTCGAACATTAACGAGGGCAACAATAACCACGGCTCCATTGTTGAGTTCATGGGCAAAAATTACCTATTTTATCACGCAAGAAAGCTCGAACAGGAGCTCGGAGTCGACAAAGTCAACAATCGCAGCGTCGCTATACAAGAGCTCACCTACGCCGAAGACGGCAAGATGGTGTCGCAGCAGATGAGCACAGCGGACTACACCGTGAGTCAGCTCAAATGTCTTGATGGTTTCGCCGAGGTCCAAGCGGAGAGGCTCGCCGAAGAAAAGGGCATCGAGGTCGAGGGCAAGGCCGGCGAAACGGTACGTGTCACCCAAATCAGCAGCGGCGATTGGATCGCGTATTCGCAGGTCGACTTTCGGGCTGGGGCGACGAGCCTAGTCGTTCAATTGGCTTCTGCCACGGGCGGCGGGGCGATCGACGTCGTGATCGACGGTTGCATTGGCGGTGAAGCGGGCACGTCCATCGGCACCTGCGAAGTAGCGAGCACCGGAGGCGCGGGGATGTACGGCCCGCTCACTTGTAATCTCGAATCGACCTCAGGCGCTCACGACCTGTGCCTCAAGTTCTCGGGTACGCCTAGCTTCCAGATCGATTCGTTTCATCTCGAGTGAGCCAAGCCTGAGCGCAACGTGCGAGTGGTTGTGGTCCTTTCAGTCCAGTCAGCTCGGCTATCAGGATGGCCCCGGTCCATCGCCTTCAGCCGAACCAGACCGAGCCTTCGCCTGCACAAGTGCACATCGGTGCGCGCGCCGCGAACTCTTCGCGCTAAGGCTAGCTGCGGCTTCGGCTAGCCGCGGCGTCGGATAGCCGCGGCTTCGGCTAGCAACGGCGCTGCGACTAGGCTTGGTTCGCTTCGGTATCGAGCGCGATGGGTAAGATCGCGGCTCGCGTCAGGACACTCAGCTCGCCACTTATGGCGCTGCCGTCGAGCCGCTGGAGTACTATGCGCTCCACGGTGCCGCCGGGTAAGGCTCGCACTTGGTAAGCCGACACGACCACCCCCAGTGCAAAAAGAGCACGGTGTAGCGCTCCAATTACGGGTGAGCGACCACTTCGCCCCACCTCGACGGCCGCGAGCTCGTGGCCATTTTCGACGAATTGAACGCGGGTGCCGGTTTCTACGGTGCTTTGAGTCTCGAGGTTGCTCACGATTGATGACCAGTTGGTAACGAAGGTTCCGCTTGTCAACGGCGCTTCCCTAGCTTTTTTGAGGGTGAAGGCGTCGCTTAGATAGGACAACGATCTCGCCGCTTGGCTTATTCCAAAGGCGGCGCGGTCCCTTGCGCATTCAAGATGCGCTTGCGGGTTAGCACCCTGTAGAGCAAGGTCCGTGCCATGCAGAAGGTCATCGTTGTGTTTGGTTATGGTCCCGGTATCTCCAACGCCGTCGCGGAAAAGTTTGGCGCTGAAGGATTCTCGGTCGCGCTCGTCTCTCGCAATCAGCAGCGACTCGATTCGGCGGTACAGGCACTCAAGGCTCGTGGAGTCGATGCTGCTGCGTTCATCGCTGATTGCACCGATCCCGCGGCTGTCACGCGCGCCGTTGAAGAGGTGCGCGGCCGTTTCGGTTCGATCAGCGCCATGGAGTGGACCGTCTATAGCTCGGGGGCAGGCGACGTAACGCAAGCTACCAGTGAAGAATTCCGCAGCGTGCTCGCGCCCGTAGTGGGCTTGCATGCGGCTATTCAAGCGGCGCTGCCGGATCTCAAAAAGAACTCGGGCGCCGTGCTCGTGACCAATGGCGGACTTGGACTTTTCGATGACGCAGTCGACAAGATGGGCGTGGACTGGAGCGCTATGGGGCTCTCCATCGCCAATTCGGCCAAGCACAAGCTGGTTCGTCTGCTCTCGACGAAGCTCAAGCCCGAGGGCGTTTACGTGGGCGAAGTTATGGTCTTGAGCATAATAAAGGGCTCAGCATTCGACCAAGGCCACGGCACGCTCGAGGCCAGCGCTGTCGCGAATCAGTTCTGGTCGCTCTACACTGAACGCAATCAGACGACAGCCGTCGTGCGCTGAGTCACGCGTCTTCTTCCTCCTCCTCGTCATCTTGATCGCTATTGGCGAGGGGGATGGGCTCACGCGTGGCGTCGGCCGTGTTCGATTCGTCCGTTCCGCTAGCGAACTCCACGTTGCCCGAGGTTTCGATGAAGGGGCCACCTCTTTCTTCGTCGACCTGGGCCTCGAGATCATCTCCGAGGGCGTCTTCGCCACTCGTCATGGCCGAAACGGCGGTTTCAGCGAGTTCTTCGGCGAAGTCGTCGTCCACTGCTTTCGGATCGATGAAGGCTTTGGGCTCGTCGCGCGCGCGGATTGCGCCAGATTTTGCCAGCAAGCGGGCGGCGTGTTCGGGATCGATGTGCCCGGGACGATCGTAGCGCCGTAGCGCCGGCTCGGTGGTGGCTGAGGTGGAGCGCTTCTGGGTCATGGCTGAGTCTACCATGCGCGTGGCTGATCGAGCCATGCGCTTGATGCGTCAGCTTTGGCCCCACGTTCAAAGTAGGAGCTTTGCCCGGCAGCCACCAAAATGACGTCGCGGGTCTAGAAACCCAACAACGCGACCTCTTTCAGACTTTCAAAGGCGAGGAGCGATCGGGGCCCGCCGATGGCGGCCCCACGCCACGAAAAGCGATAGTCCGACCAGTACGAAGTTGAACGGCGTGTTCGCGCCTTCTCCGCGCGTGAAATGAAAGACGACGGCTCCCGCCATGAGCAGAGCGCAGCCGAGTGCGGCGAGCACAGCGAGCTTCGGCCGAATGCGGGTGAGTGACGGCAACAAGATCCCGAGGCCACCCAAAGTGTCGAGCCCCGCCGTGAGGTAAAAGAAAGCCGGTGAGACCTCGCCCATCCAAGGCATCATCTTCGCGAGCTCGGAAACCGGCGTAACGAGCTTCCACAGCCCCGTGCCTACGAACAGGAGCGCCAAGAGCCCTTGGACGAACCAGAGAGCGATATGGAGCCCCTTGGGGGGCGAATGGGGCCGAGTGGGGCTAAGCGGCGACATGGGGAAGCTTGGGGCGAGATTGGGCGCCCGAGGGGCCCGAGGCAAGGGGGCGTGCTCGGCCCTCTCGGGCCGGGGCTTCGGGGTCACGCGCAGGGGCGCGCCCCGAAACGCCTCTCACATTTCGCTCCATCTCTTGGCGTATTCGGCCCGTAACAGGTTGAAGTGATCCCAGTGGGGCTCTGGGGTTGTGCCGGAAACGCGGTTCACGAGCAGATCGAGGTGCGCGTGCCAGCCGGGTCCGACGCTCAGCAGCGCCTTCCGATCAACAATACGGCGGTGGGTGACCGTCAGACGAACTTGCTCGCCTTCGGTCAAAAGCTCCATGGTAACCTCTCCTGCTTGCTGTTCGCCCCAGGTGAAGACGAGCAGGCGAGGGGGTTCGATAGCCACGATGCGCGACTGCATGCGGTGCTCTTCGCTGAAGCCTTCGGGCCTAACTCCGGGGGGCACGGTGAGCTCATCGTTGCGCCAGACCATCTCGAAAGGCGCGCCGACGCGGAGCTCCATCACGCCGGATCCGAGCCACTGCCGGCGCAGTTCCGCGTCGGTAAGGTAGGACCACACGCGCTCGATGGGCCCGGGCAAGACGCGTTCAATGCGCAGCGTCGTGGGCTCGATGAGGGTTCCAAACAGACTGGGCTCCGTTAGCTTTTTCATAGATTTTTTCCTCTTTTTTTCCTTCCGGAAGCGGCCTTGGGCGGATCTGTCCGCAAGAGCCCTTCCAAAATATCCAGGCGATTGGTCCAAAAGCGCTCATAGAACCCGAGCCACTCTTGGGCGCTCGCGAGGGGTCCTGGCTCCAGATGGCAGACGTGCATCCTTCCGCGGACCTCTCGTCTGACGAGGCCCGCCGCCTCGAGCACCTTGATATGCTTCGACGCCGCCGCGAGCGACATGGCAAACGGGTCAGCTAACTCGCCAACAGTGCGCTCTTTTCGCGCCAAATTGCGCAGCATCTGCCGCCGCGTTTCGTCGCCCAGCGCATGAAAGACCGCGCTCAACTGCGTGCTTTGAATATCAACCACATGGTTGAATATAGACCGCTAGCGAGGAGTGTCAACCATATGGTTGAATATTTGTTTACGTCGGGTTTGCTCGAATACTGAGCTTCCTGAGCCAAAAGTCTTCGAACGCACGGGGTTCTCCGTATCCCTCAGGAGCCGAAGCGCGGAACGTGTTTGGTACCCCTCGCTAAGCGAGCTTCCCGCCGACGCGAGTCTGGAGTCGACCCGATAGCGGATCCCGCTGGTTTATAGTGCACTAACAGTGCTTTCGCCTGTTCCTTCGGCGCGCGGCTTTCGAGAAGGTGACCAAACCGGTTTGCTTTTGCGGCGGCTCAAGCCAAGTAGGGGCGAGACCGCTCGGGCCGACTGTCTTAAGGACGAGCCGCGTCGAGCAGGATGGTCAAACCAGCATAGGGCTCGATCCAGGCGTGGGTACTTTCAAATGCCCAACCTTGAAAAGTCATCGCGGGCTTGGCACCGAGGTCAATGCCGATCTTCGGGTTTGGCTGAATGCGCACGCCAACGCGGCTCGAGAAGCCGGGGGCGAAGTCGTACTGCCGCATAGTGCCGCACGACCAGAAGCCGCAGACCTCGGTCGTCTCATAGCTGAATCCCCACAGGTTCGCGTCAAACGCGAGTGACAGGTAGGGCTGGATTTTAGAGCCTTTTAGTTCCGGTTCGAACCGAATGCCGAGGCTGAGCCAAATGCCGGTTAGGTTTTCGCCCGCGTAACGGTTCGGGTTATTCACACTGGGATACTGTTGGTCGAGCTTGTCGACATTGAACCAATTCCAACGGGCGCCGATGCCGATCTCGGGCACGATGGATTTCATTTTGATGCCGCTGCGCATCTCGACCTCGAAGCCCGGATCCAGGGGCGAGTTGGTGAGCCAAATGGGGCTGCCCATATAGATCGAAACCTGCTTTTGGGGCCCGCGAGCGACGGGAGCGGCTGTTTCGGCCGGAGCGGTCTCGAATTCGGTCGTCGCCGGCGTTGGCTCAGGCTCGGTGAGGCTTTGAGGTTCGATGACCGGAGGCGGCTCGCTTGAGGTAGCGGCCGGGGCTTCTGTTGTTGGCGCTTCCGTGCTCGCAGGAGCTTGCGGTTCTACGCTCGGTGCCGTCGGCTCTACACTCGGTGCCGTCGGCTCTTGGGCGAAGGCGACCGCGTGTGACGTGAAGCCAAGGGCAAGCGAGGTGACGATGCTAACCGGGAGAGACAGTTTGAACCCCATGGCCGACTTCTCCTCCTGTGAGGGTTTCGGTGTCAAGAGCTTTCGCAGTAGCGCATTTAGGCTCTGCGACTCACTTGCGCATAGGGGTCGATGCCCCTCTTGGGGCTGCGCTACTGTTTCATGAGCGCCTTACGCGCGTTTCGTTAGACAGGTTTCACAACGAACCTGCCATAAGCGACAAATGCAGAAAGGGCAGCCACCACCAGCCAGTAGATGAGCTGGCCATGCTGTTCAGCACCTGATGACAGGTGTACGACGCAGAATAGGGCCATCTCGAGTGCGATGACGCCGGCTGCAAGCGGTACCAAAACAGCCAGGGGCGGGCTGAGGGCCGGCGCCACGAGGCCGGCTGCGCAGAGGAACTCGAGCACGCTTAGCCCTAGCCAAACCGGGTGCGGAAGAGCCCCCAGCGATGGGACGCTCTGCTCAGAATTGGAGAATTTCCATACCGCACCCATGACCGTGTGAAGGGCGAGGAGAACTTGAAGAATCCAGAGTGAAATATTCATGGCTGATGTGTTGGAAAGACGGAGCCGAGACTTCGGCTTCGTCGGGTAGTAGGGCTCTCAAGATTGCGTGGGCTAATGGTTAGTGCTTGGGCGCGCTGGCAGCCCAAGCAGGGCTCTCTACGCCGAACTGGGCCGCGTATTCTGCATTGAGACGCTGCCAGTCAAATTTCATTGCCTCTATTCCTACGATGCGGCCGAGTGGCTCTGCGGAGAGGAGACGCGCCAATACGTCGAGACAAATGTGCCAACCCGCGGCGCCCCACGAGATGAAACGACGATCGATGTTGTGCCAGAGCGTGAGGCGCGTGCCATCGCCGTCTGGCTCGAGTTCCCAACGCAAGGTGTGCTCACCCCAGCCATATTCAAGCAAGCTGGGCGGGTCAGCTCGTTGTACGTGGCTCTCGGAGACCTGCGGAGTAGTTGAGCCGGCTGTCGAAAGTTGGATGGGGCCGAGCGCGCTCAGGTTGCGGTTAGCATCGAAGGGGGCCCACTCGGCTAGCTGAGCCGGATCCGTTAGCGCTTCCCAAACGAGAGCAGGCGGATGATGGAGCCGGCGCGTCAGCACAAGTGTCCACTTGTCCGCCTCCTTGTGGACCCACGCGCCACTAGCTGGCCCTGGCGTATACGGTGGGCGGCTTCTCATCGGAGCTTTCCTTTATCGGGCGATTGAGCTCGCTTTGGGTGCTCGGCCATTCGGTCGAGATGACGCTCCAATGCATCGACATGATGCGTCCAAAGGCGGCGAAACGGGACCAACCAAGCGTCAATCTCCTGCAGCGGCTCGGGCCGAAGGCGGTAAAAACGCCTCTGCGCATCGATGCGAGACTCGACGAAACCTGCCTGTCGAAGCACCCTAAGGTGTTTTGACACCGAGCTCTGCGGCATCTTCAGCCGCAGCTCAATCTCTCCCACGGACTGCTCCGAAGACGAGAGCAGGCTCAAAATTGCGCGACGATTCGGTTCGGCAAGGATGGCAAAGGACGACTCCACAATCTTTATATGACACAGTAGGCATATGCGGCGCAAGGCATATGATAGGCTCGTCGTTTTTGGGGCACTTCCTGACGAATTGATAACGAACGTGCTGCTTGGCGCCAGCAAGGCTCGCACTGGTGCATCGTTTCGGTTTACCATGTGAACGGAAGGACAGATGACGCGCAATCCGTATTCAAGCAGGGAGACTCAACGGTGGCCTGCAGGACCCGTCTCGAACGAAAAGGGTCCAGCCACCACAAGCTACATGGCTCCACGAGCAGCCGCCTCGGCCGACGAGGCAGCTCCAAGCGTCTATTTTATTGAGTCGGACGCTCCCCCTTCGGCGCGGCCTCCGTCCACGCGTGGGCCTCTTCACCCGCTAGACGCCGCACTTTTGGATACGCTTGAACAGGCTTTCCTGTTGCACGCAGGAAAGGACGAGCAGCTCAACGCGACCGACCTGCAACGGGCCATGGGCTACAGGAACCCACTCCTCGCCGAGCGGCTCCTGAAGATCCTCGATAAAGACGGGGACGGCATCGTGACCCGAGCCGAGTTTTTGGAACGCGTTCGGAGGCTCCTTTACGGGACTTGCGACGATAAGCTCCGCTTCGCTTTCCATATTCATGATCTCGATGGCGACGGCTGGCTGCAATATGGCGAACTCCTAGCCATGGTTCGCGCTGGGATGGAAGAAGAGCGCACTTTGGGGGGAGCGGAGAGCCCCGAAGAGCTCGCAGACCTAGTGCTCTCAGAAGCGGATGAAAATGGCGACGGGCTACTGTCCTATCGTGAGTTTGCCGCTGCGGTCATGAAGCACCCCAGCGTATTTGATCTGATTACCCGTTGCGACGCCCATTGGATCGCGCCCAATGCAGAGTTGCTAGCGACCCGCCCTTTGAAGCGCACGTTCGCCCAGCGGCTCGGGCGCTTGGCCTCAAATAAGGTCCCCGCTGTGGCCTTTTTGACGCTCTGGATCGGTATCCAGTTGGGGCTCGCGTTCCGCGCGGCGGAGCTCTACGCGGACAAAAATGCCTTCTATGTCGCGGCACGTATGGCCGGTGCTTGCTTGAACTTCAACGGCGCGCTGATCTTGATTCCCGTGATGCGCCGGCTCCTCACCCTGGTGCGTCAGGGGCCGCTGCGGCGAATCCTACCGGTCGATGATGCGCTCACGTTTCATCGCATCGTGGGTCACGCCATGTTTGGCCTCGGACTCGTTCATGCGGCGGGACATCTCGGCAACTATCAAACGACCAACATCGGTGTGGTGAGCGGTATATACGGAACGGCCGCTGGGTTTTCAGGTTATCTGCTCTTGCTCGTGGCGACCTGGATGTGGGTAACGGCGTGGCCCTCGGTGCGTCGCACCAAACATTTCGAGCTGTTTTACTTCAGTCACCTGCTCTACCTGGCGTGGCTCGGCCTCGCCCTCTACCACGCGCCGAATTTTAGGTACTGGGCGGCTGTGCCGTTACTAGGCTTCGTCGCAGATCGGGCCATGGGCCTAAGCGTGCGTTCGCGAGACACCAAAATCTTGTCGACTGCGCCGCTGCGGTCGGATGTGACGCGGATTGAGATCGAGAAGCCTCCAGGTTTTGGGCACGAAGCTGGGGATTACGCCTTCCTCAAGATACCGGGTTTGGCGCGCCGCGAATGGCACCCCTTCACAATCTCAAGCGCTCCGGAGAACCCTCGACTCACCATGCATGTACGGAGTCTCGGCAACTTCACGCGCAGTTTGAATGAACTCGCCGTGCGCCGAAAGGAGAAGGGGGATACCAGCGAGCTTATGGCCCATCTCGACGGCCCGTACGGCACCCCGAGCGGCGAGATTTTCGAAAGCCGCGTGGCCGTTCTGATTGGCGCCGGGATTGGTGTCACGCCGTTTGCGAGCATCTTGGAGAGCATCGTGCTTCGCGCCGAAAGCGGCAGCGCGGGGCCCGAGAAGGTGTATTTCTATTGGCTCAACCGCGATGCGTACTCGTTTGAGTGGTTCGCCGCGCTCTTGCTTGATCTGGAGCGCGTCGACACGAAGGGACTCGTCGACGTCCAGATCTATATGACGGACGGTAAGGGTCACCTTACGGCTGCAGTGTTGAATTTGGCCCGCGCGATAGCCCACGATCGAGGCAACCCCGATCTCATCACGGGCCTACGCGCCAAGACGAATGTGGGCCGTCCCGATTGGACCCAGGAGCTCGGTCGTATCGTAGAAGCCCATGCGCCGGAGCAGGTCGATGTCTTCTTTTGCGGCCCGCCGGGCCTTGCCAGTGCGCTCGACAAGACCTGCCAAGAGCTCGGCGCGCGTTTCAGGCAGGAGCAGTTCTAGTTCTCAGCGCTCCACGAAGGCGCGCTCGATTGTGTATTGGCCGGCGTCGTGGCTTGACCCTTCGCGGAAGTTGCGTGCCTCAAGCATCGTCACCAGCTCGTTCAGCATGGTGGTGCTGCCGCAGATCATGACACGGTCGTGCTCGGGGTCGAGCGCGGGCAAGCCGAGGTCGGTCGCGAGTTTGCCATTCTCGATCACCTCTGTGATGCGGCCGCGGTTCTCGAATTCTTCGCGGGTGACGAGCGGATAGTAAAGGAGCTGGTTTTGCACCAGTTCACCCAGGTACTCGTGGTGGGGTAGCTCGTGCTTGATGTAGTCGGAGTAGCCGAGGTCTTTCTTGAAGCGCACGCCGTGCACCAGAACGACCTGCTCATAGCGCTCGTAGGTCGCAGGATCGCGAATGATGCTCATGAAGGGCGCCAGGCCGGTACCGGTAGCGAGCAGGTAGAGGCGCTTGCCGGGCCGGAGGGTATTGATCACGAGCGTGCCGGTTGGCTTCCTTCCGACCAGCACTGAGTCTCCGGGCTTCAGGTGCTGGAGGCGTGAGGTGAGGGGGCCATCCTGAACCTTGATGCTATAGAACTCGAGGTGCTCCTCATGATTGGCGCTAACCAAGCTATAAGCGCGTAGTAGGGGGCGCCCTTCGATTTCGAGGCCCATCATCACAAAGTGGCCATTGCTGAAGCGCATGGCCTGGCCACGGGTGGTCGTGAAACTAAACACGGAGTCGCTCCAATGACGGACACTCAGTACGGTTTCCTGGTTCAGGTTGGTCACGACCTATTTCTAATGCGTCTACAAGCTTCGGTAAAACGGGATATTCCGTATATGCTTATCGGTAAAAGCGATTAATGGAGGCCACGTCGAGAGGGTTGGATTCGTGATTCGCTGCTGTCGAATCTTGTAACTATATGAATATACTTATTATATAGCACATTGCTCCGCGGGCGATGAATGCGTAAGATTTAATCGGTTTTAGCGATATGCGATTCACCCTACGGCAGCTCGAAGTGTTCTTGGCGGTGGCTCGCAACGAGAGCGTCAGCCGCGCAGCTCTAGACCTCAATATGTCTCAGTCGGCCGTCAGTGGGGCCCTGGCGGATCTGGAGAACCAATTCGAAGTCCTCTTATTCGAACGAATCGGTAAGCGTCTCGAGTTGAGTGAGCTCGGCCGTTCGCTCCGAGCGCGTGGTCAAGCGTTAGAAGAACAGGCCGAAGAATTCGAGGGCCTTCTGGCCTCGCAAGGCGGAGCGGGAAGCCTGCGAGTTGGCGCCACCCTAACTATTGGTGACTATCTGATTGTGCCGCTGGTGGCGCAGTTCATGCGGGAGCGCGAGGGAGCCCGTGCGACCTTGCATGTCGCTAACATGGCCGAGATCGCCAGTAAGGTAAAAAACTTCGAACTAGATCTGGGGCTCGTAGAGGGGGAGCTGGTCGATCCTGAGCTCGACATATCCCCCTGGTGCGACGACGAACTAGTGGTATTTTGCGCACCTTCGCATCCGTTTGCAAAAAAGAAGACTCTCTCCGACGCGGATCTCAAGTCAGCACACTGGATCGTACGTGAACAGGGCTCCGGCACCCGTCAGACCTTCGAGCGGGCCATGTACGGCATTGTCACGGAACTTTCGATCGGGCTCGCGCTTCAGCACATCGAAGCCATCAAGAGGGCAGTGCAAGCGGGGCTTGGGGTAGGCTGTATTTCACGCATTGCCTTGGAGCAAGAGTTTCAGCATTGCACGCTCGTCCCGTGTCAGGTGCCGCACCGCGATTTTCGACGACGCTTCTATTTCGCTTTGCACAAACAGAAGTACCGAACCCCAGCCGTGGAATCCTGGCTTGCTTTGTGTCGTGAGAGGGTCGGCGTCGCGGATTCGACGTTTTGAAGAGCTGCGGCTTGCGTGCAAGTGATGCTCCCGCCGATACTGAGGCCCGAGAGCCCATGACAGACAGCACTTCACCCTCTGAACTCTGGCTGGTTCGTCACGGACAGACAGAGTGGAGTGCGACCGGCCGCCACACCGGGCGTACCGACCTTCCGTTAACGGAAAAAGGGCGAGAGCAAGCTGAACGTTTACGGGGACGACTCGAGAAGGAGACGTTT